>Ga0126307_10000011_pt1 | contig 115698 bp, 111 predicted proteins | sample Plot28_FD_89955 | JGI IMG/M metagenome (GOLD analysis project Ga0126307, IMG submission 89955) | Serpentine soil microbial communities from UC McLaughlin Reserve, CA, USA - Plot28 | ecosystem: Environmental > Terrestrial > Soil > Grasslands | place: USA: UC McLaughlin Reserve, Lake County... | reverse complement strand
CCTCGTCGCCGATCGCCGTCGCCAGCTTGCGCTCGTGCAGCACGGAGCGCAGCACGGGGTAGGTCTCGGGGCCCCAGCGCAGAGCCTCGCCGAAGCTGGCGGCGCCGACCGGCATGATCATGAACTCCTGGAAGTCCACGTTGTTGTCGGCGTGCGCGCCCCCGTTCAGGACGTTCATCATCGGCACGGGCAGCACGTGGGCGTTCGTGCCGCCGACGTAGCGGTACAACGGCTGGCCGAGCTCGTCGGCCGCGGCCTGTGCCACGGCGAGCGACACGCCGAGGATGGCGTTGGCGCCAAGGCGGGCCTTGTTGTCGGTCCCGTCGAGATCGTTCAGCTGCGTGTCGACGTCGCGCTGGTCGCTGGCCTCGAACCCCACGAGCGCGTCACGGACCTCGTCGTTGATGTGCCCGACCGCGGTCAGGACGCCCTTGCCGTTGTAGCGGTCACCCCCGTCACGCAGCTCGACGGCCTCGAACTGCCCAGTGGACGCGCCCGACGGCACGATGGCGCGCCCCAGCGCACCCGTGGCCAGCACGACCTCGACCTCGACGGTGGGATTGCCCCGCGAGTCGAGGACCTCGCGCCCGATGATGTGTTCGATGCTCGACATGGCTCGCTGTGGCTCCTGTTACCAGTGTGGGTCACGTTACTTGTGAGCAGGGCGATGTCGGGGGCACGCTCCGCGTAACCCACGTCACCCGCCCTCGCGGGCGCGGAACCGGTCGCGCACCCGCTCGGCGGCCAGGCGCAGTTCGGACTCGGGGTCGAGCCCCTCGCGCCGCGCCTCGTCCACCAGGGCGAGCAACCGGCCGGCGACGTCGTCACCGTCGAGGAGATCACGCCAGTCGACCCCGTCGGCGGCCGCCTTCTTCTGCACCTTGAGGGCGTAGAGCAGCGCCGGCAGCGTCGAGGGGATCCCGTCCATCACGCTGGCCCGGCCCTTCTCGGCCTTCTTCAGCTGCTCCCAGCTGACCGCCAGCTCGTCGGGCGTGGTCGCCGGGGCGTCACCGAACACGTGCGGGTGCCGGCCGACCAGCTTGTCGTTGATGCCCCGGGCGACGTCGGCCAGGGTGAACCGGCCCTCCTCGGCGGCGAGGGTGGCGTGGAACACGATCTGGAACAGCAGGTCGCCGAGCTCCTCCTCGAGATGCTCGAAGCCCGTGCCGGCCTCGACGTCGACGTGGTCGATCGCCTCGAGCACCTCGTAGGACTCCTCGAGCAGGTGGCGGCGCAGGCTGTGGTGCGTCTGCTCGCGGTCCCACGGGCACTCGGCCCGCAGCCGGCGCACCACCTCGGCGAACGCCGCCACCTCGCCGGCCACCGGCACCTCTAGGCGAGGGACGTAGAGGGATGTCAGGTGATCGGGGGCCACGACCCGGTCGAGCTCGTCGTGGTCGACGGTGGCGATCACCTCGTCGGGCAGGCCGAGGCGGGCCAGCACGGTCACGGGCACCTGGGTGTCGTCGCCCACGGCGTCGCCGATCCCGAGCTTCACCTCCGACAGCACGGCGGCCGTGTCGCACTGGGCCACGAGCAGCGGGCCCCGCTCCCCCGCCGCCTGGGTGGCGAAGCGGTGGCCGTCGACGATGCGCACACCGTCGGCGAGCGGGTCGACGCCCAGGCGCACCCAGGCGAGGTCGGCGAACGAGAGCGCCGGGACGATCTCGACGTCGATCCGGCCGTCGGCCCGGAGCAGCTCGACCGTGCGCTCGGCCACGGCCGGCGAGCCCGGCACGGCGTAGAGCACCTCGCCGTGGATTCCCGCCGCCGCCACCAGGGCGTCGACGATGGCGACGTAGACCTCGCCGATGGCGTCGGCCGCGTCGTAGAAGGGGTCGAAGCTGGTCGCGTCGCCCACCACGCCCACCGACGGGTGGTGCGTGGTGCGCACGAAGCGGTGGTCGAGGCGGGCCACGGCGTCGTGCACCGCGCCGGTCACCAGGTCGGTGCCGGCGGGTCCGAGGCCGCACACCACGACCCGGGGTCGGGCGGCGCCGGTCACCTCACCGCTGCTCAGCCCGTCGTGCCGGGGGTGATGCCGAGGTCGTCGGCGACGCCGGCGGCGGGCGTCGACCCGTCGGGCGGCACGACGGCGAGGGTGTCCTCGTCCCAGTGGCCGAAGCGGGAGGCGACCGAGATGTCGGCGCCGGTCACCGCCTCGTACAGCGCCTGCTGGAAGCCGTCCTGTCCGAGCTCGTCGACGAGGGCGTTCCGCCGAGCGATGACGTCGACGAGGTCGGCGCGGAGGTCATCGGGGAACGCATCGAACGCCGCGCCGAGTTGCTGGCCGAGACCTTGCTCGGCTGCGTTGCGGTCGTCGTCGGTGAGCTCGAGGCCCCGCTCGTCGAAGATGTCCTCGATGAGAAGGAACTGCACCCGCTGGCTGAGCGTCTGAGAGACGAACTCCTGGTCCCAGCTATCCGGCAGCTCACCCTCCGGCACCGGCTGACTGACGTCGGTCCAGTACTGCTCGTTGCCGCCCCAGGCATCGAGCTCGTCCATCAGGTCGGCCTCGGACACCGAGTGGTCACCGACGCGCAGCGCCGCGGACTGCTCGGCGCAACCACCGGGGGCGAGGCCGGCGACGGTGACGGCAGCGAGGGCGGGGACGAGGCGGCGGAGGCGCACGGCCGCCGATCCTAAGCAACGCCCGGCCGCCCCCGGAAGCTCGGGGGGCCTGGCGGTGCCGGCCGGGCCCGGCCGGGCGCCGCGATCATCGGACGCGGGGCGGCGCAGGTAGCGGCGGGCCGGTCACCAGGCCCCCGAACACGGCCCGGGCGATGCGCCAGATCGAGCGGACGACGAGCACGACCCCGACGAGACCGAACGGCACCTGCAGCAGGACGAGCGCCCACGGCTCGGTGCCGAACGGCTGCGGGCTACCGGCCCCGACCTGCGACTCCGCCCCCACGTCGACCACGAGGCCGGCAAGCGTCGACGCCGTCAGGAACGCGAACGCGAGCAGCAGGTCGATCACGGCGCACGCCCCGGCGTAGGCCCGGACGACCGGCCGGGGCGCGCCCTTGCGCAGCACCACGCGGGTGGCGACGTGGGCGGCGGGCAGCACGACGACCAGCAGCGCGACGAGCGCGGTGTTGCGCTCTACGCCGTCGTAGGCCCGGAGGCTGGCGGCGGCGCCGGGCCCGTCCACCGCCTCGTAGTGGGCGAGGAGCGCGTCGCCCAGCGCCGAGAGCGCCCACAGGTGCAACACGAGCGCCGCCACGCTGGCCACCAGGACCCACGCTCGGCGCACGGCGCTCTGGGCCTGGGGCAGCGGCCGGTACCGCCACACCGGCTGGCGGGCGGCCTGGACCGCCTCGCGGCGCTGGCGCTCGGCCTCGCGGGCCTGGCGCTCTGCGTCGCGGCGGCGCCGGTCGGCCTCGCGGGTCGCGTCGCGCTCGCTCTTGGCCAGTTCGCGAGCCCGCTCGGCCGTCATGACGGCGAGCGCCCCGGCGGCTGGCGAGTGCCGCCCCTCGGCGGCCAGCTCGGCCCACCAGGCCTGGTGGCGGGCGGCCGTGAGCCGGGCGGCGGACAGGCGGCGGGCCAGGCGCTTCTCGTGCTCGGGCGATACGGCGGACAGCAACAGCACCGCGGCCGCCCGCTGACGCTCGGCCGCCGCCGGCCAGCCGACGTGCGGGCTGACCGTGGCCACGAGCCGACCAAACGCGTCGAGTCCCGCCTGCCAGCGCTCATCGATGCCCGCGGCCCGCTCCATCCCCGGCAGCGATCGCCACAGGCGCAGGACATGGGCCTCGCGGATCTGGGACAGCCGGTCACCCGGGTCGCGGCCCGCCTCGACGGCCTGGGCAGCGGCCTCGAGGCCCTCGGGCGTCAGCAGGATCGGGCCGACCCGGGGCTCGAGCACGGGGTCGAGGCCCAGCAGCAGACGGGCCATCGTGGCGGCCACGGGCGCGCCCGGCGCCGCCGGGTCCACGCCCGCGGTCACGATGCGATCGGCCTCGACGAGGTGGCGGGCCCGCAGGAACGCCTGCAGCTCGCCGAGCCAGATCGGGTCGCGGCGGGTGAAGAGCTGGTCGACCGCCGTGTCCCAGTCGCGTTGGAGCGCGGCGGCCAGCGACCGGGCGTCGTGGTGCTCGGCCCCGGCGAACCAGAACGACGGCCCGGCCGCCCGGGACGCCAACGTGGCGTCGGGGCCGGCACCGTTCCCGTTGCCGGCGCCTGGCCCGGCCGTCCCGACGCTGCGGGCGCCGGCAGGCGGGCCGGCTCCGCCCGGGCCGTCGGCAACGCGAATCACCTCGGTCGGCCCCGTGTCGTCCCGGCCCCCCGCCGCCGCCGGCGCCCCGGCGAGCCCGGCCGCCCGGGTCGCCGCGGTCGCATCGGCGGCGCCGGGCGCGAGCGCGGCCCCGCCGGCGGTCGCGCTCGCCGCCCGGGTGGCGGCCGTGCCGTTGAGAGGCGGCCCGCCGTGGGCCGAGGCGGGCGCAGCCGTAGTGGCCGTGACCGGAGCGGGCGCAGCCGACGCCGGCGCAGCCGATCCGGGCGCGGCGGATCCTGGCGCGGCCGACGGGGACCCAGCCGTGGCGGCCGTGACCGGAGCGGGTGCAGGCGCGTCGGGGGGCGGGGGCGGCGGCAGCCGACGGGCGCCGGGAGCGGCGGCGCCCGGGCGGGCCAGCGAACCCGGCGAGGGCGACGGCGACGGCACGACGGCGCCGCCCGTGGGCGCTGGCGGCAGCACATCGGCGCCCCAGCCCCGGGCGACGATGGTGGGCACGACCTCGGTCCGGTCCGCGATGGTGTCACCGGCCGTGCCCGCCGCCGCGCCCACCATGCCGGCCGTGAGCGCGTCGAGCAGGTGGCGCACGTCGGGGCGGTGGCGGGGATCCTTCGCCAGCGCCGAGCGCACGAGCCGGTCGAGCGGCGCCGGCAGCGCCGGAACGTCCGGCGCCTCGTGGACCACCCGGTAGTAGAGGGCGTGGGCCGGACCCTGCCCGAAGGGCATGCGGCCCGAAGCGGCGAACGCCACGACCAGGCCCCAGGCGAACACGTCGACCCGCCGCCCGGACCGGTGGCCGGTCACCTGCTCGGGGGCCATCCAGCCGGGGCTGCCGAGCGTCGCGCCGGTCCGGGTGAGCGTCGGCGCCTCGCGGAACGACGCGATGCCGAAGTCGATGACGACGGGCGTCTCGGGCGTGAGCAGGATGTTCGACGGCTTGAGGTCCCGGTGCACGACGCCGGCCCCGTGGATGGCGCCGAGCGCGTCGGCCAGCGCGACCGCCAGCGAGATCAGGCGTTCACCGTGGAGCGGGGCGTCGTCGGCTACGGCCTCGCCGAGCGTGGGCCCGTCGACGAACGACGTGGCCAGCCAGGGAACGGCGGCGTCGGGATCGGCGGCCAGGACCGGCGCGACCCGCGGGCTGCGCACCCGGTCCGCGGCCTCGACCTCGCGCCGGAACCGGGCGCGGAACGTCTCGTCGTCGGCGCTTGCGGCGTGCACGAACTTGAGCGCGGCCGGGCCCATCCGGGGATGCTCGGCCAGGTACACGACTCCCATGCCGCCCCGCCTGAGGCGCCCGACCACCTCGAACCCGGCGACGTGACGGGGATCCCCCGACTGGAGCCGGCCCACCGCCCGCCAACGCGTCGTCTCCACCAAGGCCGCGAGGGTACCCGGCGCCCCCGGCGACCCGTTGGCGGGCACACCGCCGCGCCGGGGTCCGCGCCGGACATGGGCCTACGCGGCGGTGTCGGTGGGCTCGGGCTTGGGGAACAGGCGGCCGAGCACGTCGGCCACCTCGGTGGCGACCGCCCGGCCACCCTTGACGGGCACGATCAGCTGCTGCAGGTCCTTCTTGTAGATGGCCTTCGGCAGCAGGCGCTTGAGGCGGATCTCCTCGGAGGCCTTGAGCGTGACCGGCGACATGCGGGCCACCCACGTGGCCGCCCCGATGCCGCTCACCTTGACGACGTTGACCTCGCGTAGCCCGAGGCGGGCGCTCTCGGCCCGCAGCTCGGCGACCTCCAGCAGCGCCCCGGCCATGTCCGGCACGGGGCCGTAGCGGTCCTCCCACTCGGCGCGGATGTCGGCCACCTGCGCGTCGGAGGTCACGGTGGCCAGGCGGCGGTAGGCCTCGAGGCGCAGCTCTTCCTTGGCCACGTAGGTGGGCGGCAGGCTGGCGTCGAGCGGCAGGTCGAGCTTGATCTCGGCGGGCTCGCGGACCTGCTCGCCCTTCAGCTCGGCGACGACCTCGCTCACCATCTGGCAGTAGAGGTCGTAGCCCACGGCTGCCACGTGGCCCGACTGGCCCGTGCCGAGCAGGTTGCCGGCACCGCGGATCTCGAGGTCGCGCATGGCGATCTTGAAGCCCGAGCCGAGCTCGGTCGCCTCGCCGATCGTCTTGAGCCGCTCGTAGGCCTCTTCGGTGAGCGTGCGGTCACGGGGGTGGAACAGGTAGGCGTAGGCGCGCTGGCCCGACCGGCCCACCCGGCCCCGGATCTGGTGCAGCTGGCCCAGGCCGAGGAGGTCGGCCCGGTCGACGACCAGCGTGTTGACCGTCGGCATGTCGATGCCCGACTCGATGATCGTGGTGCAGACGAGCACGTCGTAGTCGCCCTGCCAGAAGTCGATCACCACCTTCTCGAGGGAGCCCTCGTCCATCTGGCCGTGGGCGATCGCCACCCGGGCCTCGGGCACGAGGTCGCGGATGTGCGCGGCCACGTGGTCGATGTCCTGCACGCGGTTGTGGACGAAGAACACCTGGCCCTCACGCAGCAGCTCGCGGCGGATGGCCTCGGCGATGGCCCGGTCGTCCTGCTCGCCGACGTAGGTGAGGATCGGCTGGCGCTCGGCCGGCGGGGTGTTGAGCAGCGTGAGGTCGCGGATGCCGACGAGGCTCATCTCGAGCGTGCGCGGGATGGGGGTTGCGGTCAGCGTCAGCACGTCGACGTTGGACTTGAGCTGCTTGATCAGCTCCTTGTGGGAGACGCCGAAGCGTTGCTCCTCGTCGACCACCAGCAGCCCCAGATCCTTGAAGCGGATGTCGGCCGACAGCAGCCGATGCGTGCCGATCACGACGTCGACGTCGCCGGCCTCGATCGCCCGGGTCACCTTTTTGGTCTGGCCCGGCGTGAGGAACCGCGACAGCACCTCCACCCGCACCGGGTAGCCGGAGAACCGGTCGCCGAAGGTCTGGTAGTGCTGCTGGGCGAGCAGCGTGGTCGGCACGAGCACGGCCACCTGCTTGCCGTCCTGCACGGCCTTGAACGCCGCCCGGATGGCGACCTCGGTCTTGCCGAAGCCCACGTCGCCACAGACGAGCCGGTCCATCGGCCGGGCGGCCTCCATGTCGGACTTCACGTCCGCGATGGCCTTCGCCTGGTCGGGCGTGGGCTGGTACGGGAAGGCGTCCTCCAGCTCGTGCTGCCACGGCGTGTCGGGCGGGAACGCGTGACCCACGTCGGCCAGGCGCTTCTGGTAGAGCACCACCAACTCCTGGGCGATCTCCGCGACCGCGGCCCGGACCTTTGCCTTGGTCCTCTGCCACCCGTCGCCGCCCAACCGGCTGAGGCTGGGGGCGTCGCCGCCCGTGTAGTGGCGCACGGCGTCGATCTGGTCGGACGGCACGTAGAGCTTGTCGTCGCCCTTGTACTCGAGCAGCAGGTAGTCGCGCTCCACCCCACCGATGGCCCGCTTCACCATGCCGCCGTAGCGGGCGACGCCATGGCTGTGGTGCACGACGTAGTCGCCGACCTTGAGGTCGTCGAAGAACCCCTCGGCGTCGCGGCGCCGCGGCCGGGCCTTGCGGTGGGCCCGCCGGCGGCCGGTCAGGTCGGATTCGGACAGCACGGCGAGCTTCACCGCACGCAGCACCGCGCCCCGCTCGAGCGGGGCCACGACGACCTCGGCCACGACCGCCTCGGACGAGAGCAGGCCGCGGACCCGCGTCGCAGACGCCTCGGTGTCGGCGCCCACGACGATGCGGAAGCCATCGCGGGTGAGGTTGGTCAGGCGGGTGAGCAGGCCCGAACCGTCGCCGACGACCGGGTCCCACCCCGAGGCGTCGACCACCGGGGTGTCGGGGCTGTCGGGCACGCCGATGAGGTGCCACACGGACGCGCCGCTGTGGGACAGCAGCCGGTCGAAGTCGAGGTGCAGGCGCGGGAAGCCGTGCTCGTCGGAGCGGTCCTTCGTCGCGCCCCAGGTGACCGCGAGCGTGGAGGCGAGGTCGGCCTCCTCGGCGAGCAGGTCGGCGGCCCGGTCGCGCATGCGCCGCGGCTCGCACAGCAGCACCTGGGCGCCGTCGCCCACCTCGTCGAGCAGCACGTGCTCGTCCGCGGTGAGCCACGGGAGCCACGACTCCATGCCGTCGAAGGTCAGGCCCTGGCTCAGCCGCTCCCACTGGTCGCGGCCCCAGGGCTCGAGGCCCACGAGGCGCTCGGCCCGCGCGCGCACCTCGGGCGTGGGCAGCAGCTCGCGGCAGGGGAAGATGGCGGCCTCGGACAGATCGACGGTGGAGCGCTGATCGGCCACCGAGAACTCGGTCAGCCGGTCGACCTCGTCGCCCCACAGGTCGATGCGGAGCGGCCGGTCGGCGGTGGACGGGAACACGTCGACGATCGAGCCGCGCACGGCCAGCTCGCCCCGGTGCTCGACCATCTCCTCGCGGCGGTAGCCGGCGGCGATCAACTCGTCCACGAGGGCGTCGCGGTCGACCTGCTCGCCGGGGCGGACCCGGACCGGCTCGACATCGGCCACGTGGGGGCCGATGCGTTGCACCAGCGCCCGGACCGAGGCCACCACGACCTGCGGGGCACGCGCCGCGTCGCGCAGGCGCCACAGCACCCGCATGCGCCGTCCCATCGTCTCGACGCCCGGGCTGACGCGCTCGAACGGCAGCGTCTCCCACGCCGGGAAGAGCTCGACCGCCTCGTCGCCGAGATAGGCGCCGAGGTCGTGGGCGAGGCGCTCGGCCTCTGTGGAGGTGGGCACCGCCAGCACCACCGGCGTGCGCGAAGACAGCTCGGCGAGGCCGGCCGTCACGAGGGCGCGCGCCGCCTCGGGCACGGCCAGGGTGGCGCTCGAGCGGCCGAGCACCGAGCCGAGGGTCGGCTCGTCGCGGAGGAGGGCGGGGAGCGTGCGCAGCGGCGCGCGAACGCTCGCCCCAGAGGTGGCGGGGGCGGGTGACATGACCAGACGAATCTATCTGGCGCCTGTGACAGTCCCGACCGGTACGGTCGGCCGCCATGAGCGACGACGAGGTGTCGGTGCTGGCCGAGGACGTGGGCGAGTGGGACACCGAGCTCGCCATCACCCCGTTCCCTGGGGCGCCCACGAACGTGACGGCCGGCACGGTGACGAACCGCCTCGTCGGCGGCCGATGGCTGGTCACCGACCAGAGCACCGAGTCGGGCTACGAGGGCCACGGCGTCTACGGCTGGGATGCGGCCACCGGCGGCTACGTCGGTTTCTGGGTCGACGGCATGGGCGCAGGCGTCGCCCGCGGCACCGGTACCTGGGACCCGACCACGCGCACGATGTCCTACGACATGGCGGTCGATCACGAGGGCACGACCTACACCTACCGTGAGACGACCCAGCGCCTCGACGACGGGTCGCGCCTCTACAGCAACGTCGTGCCCGTCCCCGACGGGCACCACGAGGTCATCCGGGCGACGTTCCGCCCCCGCGCCTGATCAGGCGGGATTCGGGGGCGCCGGTGCCTGGCGCGAGCTGAGGTAGCCGGCCAGCTCCTCGAGGGACACGAGGCCATCGCCGTCGGTGTCCATGACCTCGACGGCCTGGGCCGCCGTCTCGTCGGTGACCTCCTCGCCGAGAGTGGCGAACAGCTCCTTCAGCTCGGTGGCGGACACAAGCCCGTCGCCGTCGGCATCAAGCATCGTGAACGTGGCTTCGTACTTGGACGTGTCGACCATCGCGTCGGGCCTCCCAGCTCGGACCGTGCGCCGGCGGCGCCGGGGGAACATACCGGACCAGGCGTGCCCCGTCCGTGCCGGCCTCATACAGGCGCCGTGCTGCGACCGGCGCGTCCGCGCCGCGGACGTCTCACGCCGGCGGGCCGAGGGCGTCGAGCTGGAGCAAGCGGCCGAGCTCGTCGGCAACGACCCAGATGTCGGTGATGCGGCCCCCGGCCACGCGCAGCAGGTCGATGCCCAGCACGTCGAACCGGCGTCCGGTGGGCGCGACCGTACCCACCGGCGTGGCCAGCGGGCCGACGTGGCGCCCCCGCTGGCGGAGCACGACCGTGAGCGCCCCGGGCGCCTCGGCCTGGTCGACGAGGTCGGTCTCGATGTCCGCGCAGGCGGCGTGCAGCGCCCGGTATCGGGCGACGAGGTCCTCCACCGGCACGGACGTGCCGTTGAGCACGACCGGATCCGCATACAGGGCCCGGAAGGCGTCAGCGTCCCTGTCGTCGCCGGTCGGCGGCGATCCCCACAGCGCCACCAGCCCGGCCGCCAGCGAGTCCACGGGACGACTCTCGCCGGCCGGGTCAGGCCCGGGTCCACACGGCGCCGGAGGTGTAGCGGCGCAGGCCGAGCGTGAACGTCGCCCAGCCCGCCACGCCGAACGCGGCTGCCACCCCGAGGAGCGCGAGCGCCGTGCGCGGGTCGGGATCGTCGACGAGCGTGGAGGGGACGCCGGCCACGAAGGCCGCCGGCACGACGGTGTACAGGATCAGCTTGGGGGCGCCCGTGAAGATGTCGGCCGGGTAGGCGGCCAGCAGCAGGATCGAGTGCAACCCGAAGTCGCCGGCCTCGCCCCGTCCCACGAAGAACGCGAGCGAGCCGGTCATGAGGGGGAAGCCCGTGAGGAGGACCGACGCGGCCAGGACCCCGCCGACGTAGATCCCCAGCCGCGCCGGCGTCGGCCCGCCGGTCACGAGGAACAGCGCGACGCCGAACACGAGGTCGCCCACGTTGGCGGTGTCGATGCGGCGCACCAGCAGGTGGGCCAGCGGCGGCACCGGCAGGGCGAGCAGCGCGTCGAGTCCACCGTTCGCCGCCAGCGTCCCCACGCTGCGGGCGTTGGCGAGCAACCCGAGCACCAGGCCGGCGGAGGTCGTGAGCACGGCGAAGAGCAGCAGCACGCGGGACGAGTCCCAACCGCGCACCTCGCCGGCCCGGTCGAAGAACAGCAGCCAGAACGCCACCCAGGCCACGTCGTTGACGGCCATGGCGATGACCTGCGTCCAGAACGCGCCCGGGTTGGCCCACGCCTCGGCCATGGCCGCCCGCAACGTGGCGAGCGCCGCCCTCACCCCCCGACCGCCTGCACCCGCCGCTCGCCGGCGGCGAACGCCGTGGCCGCCACCCCGGCCAGCACGGCGATCCACGCCGCCTGGACGACAAGCAACTGCGCCTCGACGTGGCCGGAGGCGAGCCGACCGGGCACGTACGCCATGGCCATGAACGGCAGTGCCGAGGCCACGCCGTGCAGCCACCCGGGCAGCGTCTCGAGCGGCAGCAGCATGCCCCCGAGGATGAACACCAGCTTCTGGTAGAGGAACCACGTCGAGCGGGCGTCACGCACCCAGAACGCCGCCGCCGCGAACGCGTGCTGGGCCAGCAGGTTGGCGGCGATGGCGAGCACGAGCGCGGGAACGCTCAACGCCAGCCCCGCCGCGCTGGGAACGGCGCCGACCGTGGTCGCCCCCACCACGACGCCGACGGCAGCGCAGCCGGCGAGGCGGGGCAGCGCCCGGCCGATCTCGGCCGCCATGCGCACGCCCAGGACCGACGCCGGGCGCAGCATCTCTGTCGCCACGGCCCCGCTGGCGATGTCGTCGCCCACGACCTCGATCATGCGGATGTTCAGCGCCACCGTGGCCGCCTCGGAGGCGAGTATGTACCAGGTCAGGGCGGTGGCGTCGTAGCCGGCCACCGTGCCGCCGCCGCTCTCGGCCGCCGCCCGCCACAGCGCGGTGATGACGACCACGATGACGGCGTAGAAGGTCAGCGTGAAGGCCAGGCCGCCGCGCTCGGCGAGGGCCCGGCGGGCGGCGGTGCCGACACCCACGGCGAACCAGCGGCTGGTCGCGGCGCTCATGGCCGCGGCACCCCGTAGATCTCCGCGATGACTTGCTCGAGCGGCGGGTCGACGACCGAGATGTCGGCCACCGGCCACGCCTCGAGCAGGGCGTCGAGCACCTCGCGGACCGGGCGCCGGGTGGTGTCTACCACGAGCCGGGCCGTGGCCTCACCGTGCTCGACGACGGTCACGCCGTCGAGCGGGAGGGCGGGTGCCGGACCGGACAGTCCCACCTCGATGAGCTTGGTGGCGAGCAGCGACCGGCGCATGGCCGCCACGGTGGCGTCGTGGATCACCGCACCGTGGTTGATGACCACGGCCCGCTCGGCCACGTGCTCGACGTCGGCGACGTCGTGGGACGTGAGGAAGATCGTGGTGCCCCGCTCCTCGTTGAGCCGCACGAGCAGCTGGCGGAACCGCTGCTTGGCGAGCAGGTCGAGCCCGATCGTGGGCTCGTCGAGGAACAGGATGTCCGGCTCGTGCAGCAGGCAGGCGGCCAGCTCGCCGCGCATGCGCTGGCCGAGCGACAGGGTCCGGACCGGCGAGTCGAACACGTCGCCGGCCTCGAGCAGCTCGGCCAGCTCGGCGACCCGGCGCTCCTCGCAGCGGCGGTCGAGCCCGTGGATCGCGGCCAGCATGTGGAACGACTGGCGGGGCGTCAGCTCGAACCAGAGCTGCGAGCGCTGGCCGAACAGCGTGCCGATCCTGCGCGTCAGCGCCCGGCGCTCGCGCCACGGCACCAGCCCGAGCACCCGCACCTCGCCGGCGGTGGCGTGCAGGATGCCGGTGAGCACCTTGATCGACGTGGATTTCCCGGCGCCGTTCGGGCCGATATAGGCGACCCGCTCGCCGTGCTCGACGGCCAGGTCGATGCCCCCGACGGCCTCGACGGTCCGGCGGCGGCGGCCCCGGCCGGCGGTGAAAGTCTTCGTGAGCCCCTGGACGTCGATGGCCGGGCCGGCCGGGCGGAGCCGGCCGTCCCCGTGCCGCCCGTCGCCGTCGTCGCCACCCATCCGCCGATGTTCCCGGACCCCCGCCGCCCCTGCACGCACTTTACGGCCCGGCGGATCGGGGCGCGCCGGCCGGGCGGGTCCGGGGTACGCGGCCCGGTGGTCCCGCGGCGCGGCGGCGCCCGGGGGACCCGGGCCTCGGCGGCCCGGGCCCGGCCCGGAAACGGAAGGGCTCCGCCAACGCGACGTCGCTACCGTCGCCGGCGTGATCACCTTCGGCCAGGCGGCGGCGTTCTCGGTGTCGGCGATGGCGCTGCTCGTCATCCCCGGTCCCAGCGTGCTGTTCGTCGTGACGCGGGGCGTGGCACTGGGCCGTCACGCCGCCCTGGCCACCGTGGCCGGCAACGAGCTGGGGGCGGCCTGCCACGTCGTGCTCGTCGCCTTCGGCGTCGGGGCGGTGGTGCAGCGATCGCTCGTCGTCTTCACGGTCATGAAGCTCGTGGGCGCCGCCTACCTGGTGTGGCTCGGCGTGCGCGCGGTGCGCCACCGGCGCCGGCTGGGCGAGGCCCTCGCCGCGCCGGTGGCTGCCCGGGGCCGGCGGCGGCTCGTCGGCGACGGCTTCCTCGTGGGCGTCAGCAACCCCAAGACCACGCTGTTCTTCCTGTCCGTGCTCCCGCAGTTCGTCGACACGCACCGGGGCCACGTCACGGCGCAGCTGCTGGCCCTGGGCACGCTGTTCGTGGTGCTGGCCACGCTGAACGACGGCCTCTACGGCCTGGCCGCCGGGTCGGCCCGGCGTTGGTTCGACCGTTCGCCCCGGCGGGCCGAGGCCGTGGGCGGCGTCAGCGGCCTGGTGATGATCGGCCTCGGCGTCCGCCTCGCCCTCACCGGCCGTCGCGACTGAGCAAGTACGGCCTCCCTCCACGCGTGCCGGTCCCGCGACGGTTCGGCAGCGTGGGCGCTGGGTAGCGGGGCCCCGTGCCGGCCACGCGCCCTCGACGTCGATCGCCATCGTCGCGAGGCGCTCACGTAGCCATCTATGGGACAGTGAGGGATGTGCGTTACGCTCCCCTCGTGCGCCCGCCCCGCTCCCCCGGCATCCGGCGCCTCGTGCCGCTGGCGCTCGTGCTGGCGCCGGTCGCGGCCTGTGACCTTCCCAACTTCGGCGCCCCCGACGCCGCGTCCGAAGAGGGCCAGGGCATCCTCTCGCTCTGGCGGGGCTTCTTCATCGTCTCCATCGTGGTCGCCGGCATCGTGTACGGCCTGATCGTCACCGCCCTGATCCGCTTCCGGCGGCGCAGCGACGACGTGCCCGACCAGAAGCCCTACAACGTGCCCCTCGAGATCCTCTACACCGCCACCCCGGTCGTCATCGTGGCGGCGCTGTTCGGCTTCAGCTGGGTCACCCAGGAGGACGTCAACGACGTGACGAACGAGGCCGCGGTCGACGTCCAGGTCATCGGGTTCCAGTGGTCGTGGCAGTTCGTGTACCCCGACGAGGGGATCACGATCAACGGCGAGCCCGGCGTGCCCCCCGAGCTCGTCCTGCCGATCGGCGAGCGCTCGCACCTCGAGCTGACCACGGTCGACGTCAACCACTCGTTCTGGACCCCGAACTTCCTGTCCAAGCGCGACCTGATCCCCGACGTGGACAACGAGATCGAGGTGACGCCCACGGAGGAGGGCAGCTACGTCGGCCGGTGCGCGGAGTTCTGTGGCCTCGACCATTGGGCGATGTACTACGCGGTGCGCGTCGTCCCGCAGGACGAGTACGACGCGTGGGTCGCCGAGCAGCAGGAGGAGCAGGCCGACGACCCGCTGGCCGGCCAGCCGCAGCTGCCGTCGGACGTGCCGCCCGAGCAGAGGGGCGACGCGACGTGACCATCCTCGACGAGCGACCGCAGGTGGCCGAGGAGCCGCCCGAGCACGGGCCCGAGGCGCGGGGCCTGCTCGCGTTCATCACCTCGACCGACCACAAGCGCATCGGCATCTCGTACATGGTGACGGCGTACGCGTTCTTCCTCATCGGTGGCGCGCTCGCCGCGGTGATCCGCACCGAGCTGTACAGCCCGGGCACCCAGGTGGTGTCGCAGGGCCGGTACAACGAGATGTTCACGATGCACGGAACCATCATGATGTTCCTGTTCATCGGGCCGTTCGCGTTCGGTCTGGCCAACTACTTCGTGCCGCTGCAGATCGGCGCGAAGGACATGGCGTTCCCCCGGCTCAACGCCATGTCGTACTGGCTCTACCTGTTCGGCGGCCTCACGTTGCTCGGAGCGTTCCTCACCGCGGACGGCGCCCCCGACTTCGGCTGGACGGGCTACGCCCCGCTGTCCGACATCGTCCGCTCGCCCGGCCTCGGCGGCGACCTCTGGATCATGTCGATCCTCCTCACCGGCCTGTCGGGCATCTTCACGGGGGTCAACGTGATCGCCACGGTGGTGGCGATGCGGGCGCCCGGCATGCGCATGTTCCGCATGCCCATCTTCACCTGGAACATGCTGGTCACGAGCGTGCTCGTGCTCATCGCCTTCCCGGTCGTGTCGAGCGCCGGGGCGATGCTGTTCGCCGACCGCCAGCTCGGCGCCCACGTCTTCGACGCCGAGGCCGGCGGCTCGCCCCTCCTGTGGCAGCACCTCTTCTGGTTCTTCGGCCACCCCGAGGTCTACGTCGTGGTGCTGCCCTACTTCGGCATCATCACCGAAGTGCTGCCGGTGTTCTCGTGGCGGCCGGTGTTCGGCTACGCCAGCATCATCTTCGCCACGATCGCCATCGCCATCCTGTCGACCGGTGTGTGGGCCCACCACATGTTCACCACGGGGGCGGTCCTGCTGCCCTTCTTCACCGGTGTCTCCATGCTGATCGCCGTCCCGACGGGCGTGAAGTTCTTCAACTGGATAGGAACGATGTGGGGCGGCCGCATCACGTTCCAGACGCCCATGCTGTTCGCCCTCGGCTTCCTGTTCACGTTCCTGCTGGGCGGCATCACGGGCGTGATGCTCGCCGCCGCCCCGATCGACTTCCAGGTGCACGACAGCTACTTCGTCGTCGCCCACATGCACTACGTGCTGTTCGGCGGGTCGGTCTTCGCCCTCTACGCCGGCATCTACTACTGGTTCCCGAAGATCACCGGACGGGTGCTCGACGAGCGGTGGGGCAAGATCCACTTCTGGATGATGCTGCCCGGTTTCCACCTGACGTTCTTCGTGCAGCACATCCTCGGCCTCGAGGGGATGCCCCGCCGGGTGGCCGACTACCTCCCGGGCGACGGCTTCACGACGCTCAACCGGGTGTCGTCGCTGGGGGCCGCCCTGCTCGGCGCGTCGACGCTGCCGTTCCTGTGGAACGTGTGGGGGACGCTGCGGGGACGCCTGGGCCGGGTGGCCGGCAACGACCCGTGGGACGCCCAGACGCTGGAGTGGTACACGACGTCGCCGCCGCCGCCCGAGAACTTCGACGAGCTTCCGCCGATCCGCTCGGAGCGCCCGGTGTGGGACCTCAAGCGGGGTCCCCGCCGCGACGCCCCCGAGCCCGTACCGACCACGCCCGCCGCCGAGCTCGGCTACGACGGTCATGGCTGAGGTCCGCGACGGCCGCGAGGACCGCGAGCACCGCGACGACCCGGCGACGGGCGGCGGCACCGAGGGACCCCGGGGCCACGAGGCCGGATCGCGTACCGACGACAGGGCGGTCCCTTGGCGGGTGTTCGTCGTCATCGGGGCGGTCATCGGCCTCATCAGCACGATCTACTGGTTCACCTCCTACGAGGAGGCGGGCACGGCGATGCTGGCGCTCGCGGGCGTGCTGGCGGTCTGGTGCGGCATCTACCTGTGGCTGCAGCAGCGGCCCCGCGCCGACCAGCGGCCCGGCGACGCCCCCGGCCAACCCGGAGGGACCACGACGTACCTGCCTCATGCCAGCGTGTGGCCCTTCGCCATCGGGCTGGGGGTGGCCACGTTGCTCAACGGGCTGGTGCTGGGCATCTGGGTCGTCGTGCCGGGCGTCGCCATGCTGGCCATCGGCATCGGCGGCTGGGTCCGGCAGACCCGCCACCGCGACTGACCCGTCGCCGCTCGCGTTCATCGTGAGCGTCCAACGAATGGCCGTGCACGAGACGTCGCCAACGGGCTGCGCGCCCCTGCACCGGGCCCCCGAGGGAAGCCGGCTTCACCTAAAGTGACCGTTGTCATACTTACGGTGGCCATGCGACAATGCACGTGCACAGCGAAGGTTCATGGCGAAAATCATCCGGCCGTGCCGCTCCCACCCGACGGGCGCAGAAAAGGGGAGGTGGGCAGATTGGCGGTCGATCGCAGCCGCACCGTCCGTCGCCGCCGGGGGCGCACGGAGTTGCACAAGCTGCGCGACAGCGTCGGTCTCACCATCGAGGACGTCTTCGACCACCTGAGGGCGGCCGCCCTGCCGCCGGACCAGAGTGTCGAGCTCATCGAGGAGCTCGCCGCGGGGCTGCGTTGACGCAGCCCATCGTCGCTCCCGCGTCCACCCCCGGGCGCGCCCCGGAGCGCACCGCTGACCACACGCAACAAGGAGCGGCTCGATGAAGCCCACCCCCGATCTCACGAAGGCCACCTGGTTCAAGAGCACCTACACGACCGTGAACGAATGCGTCGAGGTCGCGTTCGTCGACGGCGTCGTCGCCGTGCGGGACTCGAAGAACCCCACGGCGGGCCACCTCATCTTCACCCAGGGCGAGTGGAACGCCTTTACAGAGGGCGCCAAGGAAGGCCAGTTCGACCTCGGCTGACCCTTCGCCCGGCTGCGGGCGGCGGGTCAGGCCTGCGGCCCGGCGGCGGGCTCGGAGGCCGGGGTTCCCCGGCGCAGGCGGCCGGGGATGTCGCGCACCCGCACCCGCGAGGCGGTGGGTACGCCGTCTCGGGCCGACAGCTCCTTGCAGAGCTGGTAGGTGGTCCAGCCGACGAGCGGCGGCACCAGGAGCAGGGCGAACCGGAACGTCCACAGCACGGCGTTGACCGACAGGCCGAACGTGAGGGCCAGGACGTCGGCCGCCCCGCCGAGGAACAGCACGATGTAGAAGCTGAGCGTCGCCGCGCCGAGGGCGGTGCGCACAGGGCGCTGGCGGGGCCGGTCGAGCAGATGATGGGGGGCGCGATCGCCCGTCACGCGGGCCTCGAGGAACGGCCAGGCGAAGAGCAGACCGAACGTGACCCCGGCGAGCAGCACACCGGGGAAGAAGGGGTTCGGGATCTCGAAGCCAAAGGCGCGTATCTCCCACCCCGGCATGATCCGCAGCGCGCCGTCGAGCCAGCCCATGTACCAGTCGGGCTGACTGGCCGAGGACACCTCCGCCGGCTCGAACGGGCCGTAGATCCACACGGGGTTGATCTGGAACACGCCGCCGAGGAACGAGAGCACGGCACCCGTGAGGAAGAACAGGCCGAGCGCCTTGGCGGCATACGTCGGCCACATGCGCTCGCCCACCACGTTGTCCTCCCGCCGCCCCGGCCCGGGGAACTGGGTGTGCTTCTGGCGCACGATGATCGCCAGGTGCGCGGTGATCAGCACGGTGATGATCGCGGGCACCAGCAGGATGTGAATGACGTACAGGCGCTCGATGATGTCCGCGCCGGGAAACTCGCCGCCGAAGAGCAGCGAGGCCGCCCACGTGCCGACCACGGGCAACGACAGGGTGATCGAGTAGATGATGCGCAGGCCGGTGCCCGACAGCTGGTCGTCGAGCAGGGAGTAGCCGAACAGACCGTTGAAGATGGCCAGGATCAGCAGCAGCACGCCGATGATCCAGTTGACCTCGCGTGGCTTGCGGAAGGCACCGGTGAAGAAGATGCGGGCCAGGTGGACGACGATCGCAGCCACGAACAGCAGAGCGGCCCAATGGTGGATCTGGCGCATCACGAGACCCGACCGCACGTCGAAGCTGAGGTCGAGGGCCGAGCGGTACGCCTGGGTCATCTCCACGCCCCGCAACGGCGCGTAGCTGCCGGTGTAGGTCGTCATCTCGGTGCTCGGGTCGAAGAAGAACGTCAGGTAGACGCCTGTGAGCAGCAGCACCACGAAGCAGTAGAGGGCGAGCTCGCCGGCCATGAACGACCAGTGGTCGGGGAAAACCTTGTTGAGCGCGGTGCGGGCCAGGTTGGCCGTGCCGAGGCGTTCGTCGACCCAGCGTGCGCCCTTGTGCGTCAGCAGCCTCTCGGGGCTGCGCCTCCTGGTGGGGCGCTCGGCCATCAACGGTCCCTGTCCCAGAAGCCCGGGCCCGTGGGGCCCGAGAAATCCCCGGTGGCGATCAGGTGGCCCTCGTCGTCGAGCGCCAGGGGCAGCTGCGGCAGCGACCGGGCGGCCGGCCCGAAGATCGGCCGGGCGCCATCGATGACGTCGAATGTCGACTGGTGGCAGGGGCACAGCAGCTGGCCGATCTCGGCCTGGTACAGCCCGACGGGACACCCGGCGTGGGTGCAGAGCTTCGAGAACGCCACGACGCCCTCCACGGTCCAGCCTTCGCGCCCCTCGCGGGGCGTGAACTGCCGCTCCTGCTCCTCGTCGAGCCGGATCAGGAGCGTCGGCGCGTCGGCCGCGTCGGTGTGGTCCTCGGGCCACACGGTGAGCAGGGCGTCCGTCGTCAGCTCCTCCGGGCGGATGGGCGAGCCGTCCTCGCGGACGATGCGCCGGCCTCCGCCGGCGTACGGGGTGCGCTTGAGGTCCTTGCCCGGACGCGGCCCCAGGGATCGGATCGGGAAGAGCACGGCGAGGCCCAGCGCGGCGCACGCCCCGCCGCCCGTGGCCACGAGCAGCCGGCGGCTGCGCAGGCTGCTCTCGCCGGCCTCGAAGTCCTGGGCGTACGCCGCCATGTCGTCCTCGCTGGACACCAGCGGCTTGCGGTCCTCGGCCACCTCGTCCTCGGGCATGAAGTGCTTGGCCCACAGCACGATGCCGGTGCCGATGCCCGCCAGGACCAGCGCCAGGAGAATGCCCTCCAGCTGCGGCTGACCGCCCTCCCAGTACGTGACCGCGAGGCCAAGGGACGCGAGGATCGAGACCGTGAAGCAGCCGGCCGCGGCTCGCTCGGTCCGCTCGCCCCGCTTGGTGAGCACGGCCTCGCCGGTCTGCGGGGGGTGCTGCTCGCTCGGCGAGCGGAGCGCCGGGCGGTCATCGATCCCGATCGGCTGGTCCTCGAGGCGGGACGGCGCGTCGCCCGGCCCGTCCTTCGGGCTGTCGGAGCTCATGTCGCCCTCCTCCTGCGGATGGCAGCGCGGGTGCCGATCCAGGCCGTGAGCACGAGAAGCGCGACCATGCCCACGGCCCAGGCCACGAAGCCCTCGGGGATCGGACCGACTCGCCCGATCGGCACGCCCCCGGGATCGGCGGGATCGTCGAGGTACTCGACGTAGCGGGCGAGGTCGTCGAGCTCGGCCCGCGAGATGACGTCGGGCCCGAAAACCGGCATGTTGTTCGGACCGATGCGGATGGCGGCGCCGACCTCGGACGGGTCGGCCGGGACGAGGCTGGGCGCCGCCCGCCCGTAGCTGAGCGCCCCGCCGGACGCCGATGCGCTGTGGCACGCCTGGCAGTTCTCGCGGTAGATGTCGCCGCCCAGCGCCAGGTCGCCCACCGACGTGTCGACCGCCGGCAGCTCGGGGCCGTCGCCGAGCGACGCCACGTAGGCGACGAGGGCCTCGATCTCGTCCTCGTCGTAGGCCGGCTCCTTGCGACGGGGTTGCTCCTCGCTGTTGCCCAGCGGCATGCGACCGGTGTGCAGGTAGTAGTACGCCCCCGCTTCGCCGGAGTCCTCGAGGGACGGTCCGCGCAGCTTGCCGTCCGGGCCCTTCTCGCCGCCGCCGTCCGGCCCGTGGCAGCTCACGCAGCCCGTCAGGTAGAGCTCCCGTCCCTGGGACAGGAGCTCGTCGCTCGGCTCGTCACCTGGCTGGGCCCGGCTGAGCACCGGGGTGAGGGCGGCGGCCACCACCAGCGGCGATGCCAGGGCCAGCATCCGGAACCGGCGTGTCGCGGCGGCCCGGGTCATAAAAGCAGGTAGAGGGTGGAGAACATGGCCACCCACACGACGTCGACGAAGTGCCAGTAGTAGCTGCAGACCTCGACGGTCTGGTGGGTGGGCGCCCGCGAGCGCCCCGCGATGGCGGCGGCCGCCGCCGCCATGAAGACGAGTCCGCCGATCACGTGCAGGCCGTGGAACCCCGTCATCAGGTAGAACATCGAGCCGTAGGCGTTGGAATCGATCCGGAAGTCGGCCTGGACGTACTCCGTCGCCTGGTTGGCGATGAACAGGGTGCCGAGCACCGCGGTGATGCCGAGCCATCGGATGGCGCCGCGCCGGTCCTCGCGGCGGGCGGCGACGACCGCGAAGTGGATCGTGCCACTCGAGGCCACGAGCACGGCGGTCGCCAGCGCGGTGCGAAGCGTCTCGAGCTCGACGCCCTCGGGCGGCCACGGGTCGTTGATCGACCGCAGCGTGAAATAGGCACCGAACAGGCCGGAGAAGAACATCAGCTCGGACGCGAGCCACACCACGACCCCGACACCGAGGGTGGACGGCGGCCGGGAGCGGGCTGTCTCGACCGGCGGGGAGGTCACCGACACGTCAGTGGTTGTACCAGGGGCGACGAGGGTTCACGTACTTCTCCTCTGAACTATCTGAGAGATAGCTGCTCGACGGGGTCCCGCCCGTGCAGATGACTGGGCGCTCGGTACCGTCGGGGGCGTGACTGCGCTCACCGTCGGCGACCTCCTACTGGGCTGGCGTCTCGATCCGGCGCCAGCGGTGGTGGCGATCGTCGTCGCTGGGCTCTATGCGGTGGGCGTGCGCCGGCTCGCTACCCGGGGTCGCCACTGGCACACCGGACGCTCGCTGGCCATGGCGGGCGCCGTCGCCGCCGGCGTGCTCGCCACCCAGTCCGGCATCGGGCGCTACGAGGGCGAGCGGTTCTGGGTGCACATGATCCAGCACGTGCTCATCGGGGTGCTCGTGCCGCTGCTGGTCGTGCTCGCCGCTCCGCTCACCCTGGTTCTGCAGTCCGGAGCGCCCGGCACCCGGTCGCTGCTGCGCCGGGCGCTGCGCAGCCGGACCGGCCACCTCGTGTCCCACCCGCTCGTCGGCTGGGCGCTCTTCGGCGGCGGGCTCGTCGGGCTGTACCTCACCCCCGCTCTCGACCTGGCGGCCCGCAACGACGTGGCGCACGCCGCCATGCACACCCACGTGGTGCTCGCCGGCGTGCTGTTCCTCGCCCCGCTGGTCGGCGTCGACCCGGTTCCGGCCCGGCTGCCCTTCGCCGCCCGCCTGCTGGCCGTGCTCGCCGCCGTGCCGTTCCACGCGGTGGTGGCGCTCGCCCTGCTCACCGGCACGACGCCGGTCGCCCCCGACGCCTACCCATCGCTCTCCGACCAGCGCAGCGCCGCCGCCATCTTCTGGGGCGCCGGTGAGCTGCTGACCGTGGTCGTCGCCGGGATCGTCGGCCGCCAGTGGTGGGTGAGCGAGCGCCGGGCCGCGGCCCGGGAGGACCGGGCCCTCGACGCCGCCCGGCTCGGCTGAGGGACGGCCGGCCGGGCGGGCCGCCGGCCGGGCGCGCCGCCAGCGGGCGACCCCGCCGGCCGGGGGGACCCGCCGGCCGGGCGACCCCGCCGGTGCCCGGCCGCCCGGGCCGACCCGTGCGGTCAGTCCGGGGCGGTGCGGGTGTTGACCCGGTTCATGGCGGCGTCGACGCCTTCGCTGAGGATCAGCTCGACGGCGTCGGCGGCCTCCTCGACGGACACGTCCAGCTCGGTGCGGGTCGCCTTCGACGGGCGGCGCAGCACGTGGTCGGCGCCGTTGTCCTTGCCGCCCGGCGGCTTGCCGATGCCGATGCGCACCCGCACGAACTCGTCGGTGTGCAGGTGCGCCTTGATCGAGCGCAGGCCGTTGTGGCCGGCGAGGCCACCGCCCCGCTTGACCTTGAGCTTGCCGAGCGGCAGGTCGAGCTCGTCGTGGACCACGACGAGGTGGGAAGGGTCGGTGATGCCGTGGCGGCGCACGAGCTGCACCACCGACTCGCCCGACAGGTTCATGAACGTCTGCGGGAAGGCGAGCGCCACCCGCTTGCCGTCGATCTGCACCGTGTCGGCCAGCGCCCGCTCGCCGCGGGAGCGGCGCAGCGACCCGCCGTGACGGGTGGCCAGCCGCGCGACCGCCTCCGCACCGACGTTGTGGCGCGAGCTGGCGTAGTCGGGCCCGGGATTGCCGAGCCCGACGACGAGGAGGTCGGCCGGGGTGCCGCGCCGGCCGGCGGCGGCACCCCCGCGCCCGAAGACGGTCATGGGCACGACGAGCGGGTGACGGCGCTACTCGCCCTCGGGGCCGGCCTCGCCGCCCTCGCCCTCGCCCTCACCCTCGCCGGCGGACTCGGCGCTGGCCTCCTCGGCCTCGGCCTCGGCCGCCTCGATGTCGGAGATCATGGCTGCGCTGGTCAGCTGGGCGGTGACGACGGTCTCGTCGGGGTCGACCTCGGTCGTGACCCCCGCGGGCAGCACGATGTCGCCGACCGTGATCGTGTGGCCGATCTCGAGGTCGGACACGTCGACCGACAGGTGGCCCGGGATCGCCCCGGGCTTGCCCTCGACGACGAGGGCGTTGAGCACCTGCTCGACGACGCCCTGCTCGCGCAGGACCTGCTCGGCCTCGCCCTCGAGGACGATCGGCACGTCGGTGACGAGCATCTCCTCGGGGTCGACCTCGAGGAAGTCGATGTGCAGCACGTCGCGGCGCACGGGATGGCGCTGCAACTCCTTGACGACGGCCTGCCTGCGGCTACCGGCCACGTCGAGCGTCAGCAGGACGTTCAGGCCCTTCTCGGTCGTCAGGGCGGTGCGCAGCTCGCGCCATGGGACGGCGATCGGCGTGGGTTCGCTGCCCCTGCCGTAGACGACGGCGGGCACCTTGCCCAGGGCCCGGAGGCGGCGGGAGGCGGACGAGCCGGTGGCACGGCCGGTCTCGGCCGCGAGGACGTTCTCAGCCATCGGAAGCTCCTACTTCTGAGATTGCGCCGGAGCGCTAGGGGAACGATGAGCCGGGAGATCCTAGCGGCCGGCGCCGCCGGCGCCCCCATCCGCTCAGCTCTGGTTCGCCCCGCCGAAGATCTCGGAGACGGACGTGTCCTCGAAGACGGCGTCGATCGCATCCGCGATGATCTTCGCCACCGACAGCACCTCGATCTTGTCGATCTGCTTCTCGGGCGGCAGCGGCAGCGTGTCGGTGACCACGACCTTGTCGATGACCGAGTTCTTGAGCCGGTCGATGGCCGGACCCGACAGCACGCCGTGGGTGGCCGCGGCGCACACCGACCGGGCCCCCTGCTCGACGAGCTGCTCGGCGGCCGCGACGAGCGTGCCGCCGGTGTCGATCATGTCGTCGATCAGTACGCAGGTGCGGCCCTCGACGTTGCCCACGACCTCCTTGGCCTCGACCGTGTTCTTGGCGCCGGTCACGTGGCGCTTGTGCACGATCGCCAGGTCGGCATGGAGGGCGTTCGCGTAGCGCTCGGCCACCTTCACCCGCCCCGCGTCGGGCGAGACCACGACGAGGTCGTCGGCCAGGTTCGTCGCCAGGTACTGGATCAGCACGGGCATGGCGGTGAGGTGGTCGAAGGGCTGGTCGAAGAAGCCCTGGATCTGACCCGAGTGCAGGTCGACCGACACGAGGCGCCCGGCACCGGCGGCCGCGAACATGTTGGCGACGAGCTTGGCCGTGATCGGCTCGCGCCCCTCGGACTTCCGGTCCTGCCGGCCGTAGCCGTAGAACGGCATGACTGCGGTGATGCGCTTGGCCGAGGCGCGGCGGGCGGCGTCGACCATGATCAGATGCTCCATCAACGCGTCGTTGAGCGACATCGACCCGGTGGACGCGTGGCTCTGCACGATGAAGACGTCCATGCCGCGTACCGACTCGCCGAATCGGCAGTGCAGCTCGCCGTTCGCGAAGTTGCCCAGGTTCGCCTCGCCGAGCTGCACGTCGAGGCACCACGCGATCGTCTCCGCGAGGGCTAGATTCGCCCGCCCGGACACGATGTGCAGCTTCTTCTTGGTGACGAGCTCCATCAGTTCCCCTGCTGCCGACGACCCCGTTACCCGGTGCCCGCAGTGTAGAACGGACCGGTCCGCGTGCCCGCGGTGACGCTGCAACCGGGCCCGATCACGGCGTAGGGCCCGACCACGGCATGGTCGCCGATCTCGGCGTGGTCCGCGACGGTCTCGCTCACAACGGCCCGCTGGCCCACGCTGGTGTCGACGAGCCGGGTGTGGGGCCCGATCTCGCTGCCCGCCCCCACCACGGTCGTGCCCTGGAGCACCGTGCCCGGGAACAAGGTGACGTCGGTGGCCAGCTGGACGCCGACGTCGAGGTAGGTGGCGGACGGGTCGACGATCGTCACACCCTCCCGGAGCCAGCCCTCGTTCGTGCGCCGCCGCAGCTCGGCCTCGACCAGGGCCAGCTGCGCACGGTCGTTGACGCCCTGTGTCTCGGTTGCGTCGGAGGCCATCACCGAGACGACCGGGTGCCCTGCGGCGGCCAGCACCCCGACCACGTCGGTGATGTACAGCTCGGCCTGCGAGTTGTCGGGCGTGAGGCGGCGCAGTGCCGGGGGCAGCAGCGACCGGCGGAACGCGTAGATGCCGGTGTTCACCTCGTCGATCTCGCGCTCGGCCTCGTTGGCGTCGCGGTGCTCGACGATGCGGCGCACCCGCCCGTCCGCGTCGCGCACGATGCGCCCGTAGCCGGTGGGGTCCTCCATGCGCGCGGTGAGCACGGTGGCCGCCGCCCCCGACAGCCGGTGCTCGAGCACCAGGGCCGCCACGGTGTCGGGCCTCAGCAGCGGGACGTCGCCGGGCAGGACGAGCACGTGTCCCTCGTCGACGTCGTCGAGGTCGTCGGAGAGGCCGGTGAGCCCCACGGCCACGGCGTCGCCGGTGCCCCGCAGGAAACGCTGCTCGACGAACTCGAGGCGCAGGTCGGTCACGGACTCCTGAAGCTTCTTGACCACGACGTCGCCGCCGTGACCCACGACGACGACGGCCCGGTCGGGCGTCACGTCGACAAGGGCGTCGAGCACGTAGCGCACCAGCGGCCGGCCGCACAGCATGTGCAGCGGCTTGGGCCGCTCGGACCGCATGCGCGTGCCCTGGCCGGCGGCGAGCACCACTGCGGACAACGTCCGTTCAGTCATGTGTTCCGTTGTAGCGCCCCGACGGTCACGCGCGTGGCCACTCCTCGGGTGATCCTTGAACACCTTCCGTAGCGAAGACCGGACACGGACACACGCGGACCGCGACCAGACTGGCGTCGTGCCCCCCGCCGCCGAGAGCGACCTGGTCCTCGCCCTGTTGCTGGCCGACGCCGCCGACGCCGTCAGCATGCGCCACTTCACCGGCCGGCCGGTCGCCGCCGAGACGAAGTCGGATGGCAGCCCGGTCACCGAGACCGACCGCGCGGTCGAGCGCCGGGTGGCCGAGATCCTGGCGAGCGAGCGGCCGGGTGACGGCATTCTCGGCGAGGAGATCGGGGCGTCGGGGCCAACCGGCCGGCGTTGGATCGTCGACGGCATCGACGGCACCGTGCTGTTCGTGCGCGGCCAACGGGCGTGGGCCACCGAGATCGCTCTCGAGGTCGACGGCGAGCTCGCGGTCGGCGTGAGCACGAGTCCGGCGGTGGGCGCCCGCTGGTGGGCGTCGCGAGGCGGGGGCGCCTGGCGGACCGGCCCGGTACCGGGCGTGACGCCCCGCGACGTCGCCGGTGCGCCCCGGCGGCTCCATGTGTCCGACGGCGTCGGCGACGGCGACGGCCGGGGCCCGCGCGTCACGGTGATCCCGCCGCTCGCCGCCCTGCGGGGCGACGAGAGGGATCTCGGCGAGCGGCTGGCCGGCGCAGGGCGCTACGTCCAGCCCGTGGTCCACGGCGCGCTGCTCGTCACCGAGGGCGTGGCGGATGCCTGCCTGCAGCCGTCGGGTGGCTCGTGGGACTTCGCCGCCATCGCCCTCATCGTCGAGGAGGCGGGCGGGCGCTTCAGCGATCTCGCGGGACGCCACGACGTCCACGGCGGCGGCCCGGTCCTCTACAGCAACGGCCGCGTGCACGACGCCGTGCTCGCCGCCCTGCGCCCCGGTCCGGCCTGAGAGGCTGCGCCCCTACCGCGCGGACGCGGCAAGCTTCCGGCATGGATCCCGTCGAGACGCTTCGCGACCGCGCCACCGCGCGGGGCTGGACGCCCACGGACGACCCGCGTGTGTGGAGGACCCACAACGCCGACGGCAGTGAGGAGGCCGTGGTGCGCGTCGCTGGCGGCTCCTACGACGCCCGCGTGCTGCGGCACCCGACCGGCCCGACGCCCGGCCCCGACCCCGAGCTCTCCAACGGCCCCCGGGTGTTCCGGTCGGTCGAGGAGGCGCTCGACTACGCCGAGTCGAACCTGGGCGCCGACGGCCGCTGACCGGCGACCTCGGCCGGTCGGGCCGCTGCCCGGGGCCGGCGTCAGGCGGAGCCGCTGACGGCGGCCGCCTCGTCCGCCGCACCGGCGGCCACCGGCTCCGGCACCGACAGCACCATGGACACGGTCAGGACCACCACGACCGCCGCGCAACCGACCACGGCCAGCCCGACGGGGACCGTGAGCCCGATGGCCAGCATGGCAACCGCCCCGGCCAGCTTGGGCCACACCCGCTCGTCGAACAGCGGCGTGCCGGTGATGGCCATGACGAGGACCAGGCCCAGCACGAAGCCGGCGAGCGGGATCGCCACGGCGAGCGCGGCGACGCGGGCGTCGCCGCGGCCGGCCACGGCCTCGGTGGCCACGTGGACGCCCGCCCCGGTGGCGGCGAGCGCCGCGAAGATCACGACGTGGGCGTAGCCCCAGCGGAACGCCACGTCGGGGCTCGGCGTGAGGTGGCCGGGGTGGTCGAAGTAGAGCCACCACGCGGCGAACGCCAGCACGAGGCCGCCGAGACCGACGGCCAGCAGCTCGGCGCTCAGGCCGGTGTCGTCGAGCACCGTCTGGAACCCGACCGTGGCCGACAGGATCGACTCGCCGAGCACGATGATCGTGAAGAGGCCGTAGCGCTCCTCGATGTGGACGGGGTGGAAGATCGGCCGGTCGGCCGCCCGCTCGGCCCACAGCGGCACCGACATCTCACACACGGCGAGCACCAGGAAGCCGGCGATGGCCAGTTTCTCCGGCAAGACCAGGCGACCGAACCACAGCAGCTGAAGCACCCCCACCCCCACCGCGTAGCGCAGCGCCCGGGCCCGACCGGCTGGCTGGTCGCGAGCGACCCGTAGCCAGGCCGCCACGAGGGCCAGGCGCATCAGGGTGTAGCCGAACGTGACGACGAGGAAGTCCTGGTCCTCGACGGCGCGGGTGACGCCGGCGGCGAGCATCAGCACGCCGGCCATCTGCACGAACGTCAGCAGGCGGTGGGCGACGTCGTCGGAGTCGTGGGCCGACGCGAACCAGGTGAAGTTCATCCACGCCCACCAGATGGCGAAGAAGACCGTGCCGAAGCCGACGATGCCCTCCGCGATGTGGTCGGTGGCGATCTCGTGGTGCAGCGCGGCCGCCGCCCGGCTGACGGCGACGACGAAGGTGAGGTCGAACAGCAGCTCCAGTGGCGACGCCGCCCGGTGCTGCTGCGCAGGATCGCGGGTGACGGCGCGACCCCGGAGGCGGTCGGTGCGCAGTGCTGGCCTGCCCGTCACCGCCCGGACGCTACCCGGACCCGCCCGCGCCGCTGCGGGCGGCCCGTCCTCCTCCCGCCCCCGCGCCGACGTACGCCGTTCGTCGAACGGCTGAACCATGTTCACACGTGGCAGTGTGTGACGGATGACACCGATCACCACGCTCGCCCGGAGCGCCGACGGCGTCCACGCCGAGGACGCCGGTTTCGACGCCACCCGCCTCGCGCGCATCGACGACCACCTCCGCCGCCGCTACGTCGACGCCGGGAAGATCGCCGGCTGCCAGGTCGCCGTGGTGCGCCACGGCCGGCTCGCCCACCACTCCTCGCTCGGGGTCACCGACCTCGAACGGGGCACGCCCGTGGCCGACGACACGATCTGGCGGCTCTACTCGATGACCAAGCCGGTCACCGGCGTGGCGCTGCTCAGCCTGTACGAGCGCGGCCGGTTCCGCCTGAGCGACCCGGTCGAGCGGTTCATCCCGGAGTTCCGCGGCCTGCAGGTGCAGGAGCGGGCCGAGGACGGCACGAAGCGCCTCGTCGACCCGGAGCGGCCGATGTCGATCCGCGACGCCATGATGCACATGACCGGCATCGGCTACGGCCCGCGCGATGCCCGGCTCGACCTCGCCTCGCTCGGCACCACCGGCATGTCCAGCGGCCTCGGTAAGGGCGCCACGCTCCAGACGCTCGTCGAGCGCCTGGGCGGCGAGCCGCTGCGCTTCCACCCCGGCACCCGCTGGCTCTACTCGTGGTCGACCGACGTGTGCGCCCGCCTGGTCGAGGTCATCTCGGGCCGGGCGTTCGACGACTATCTGCAGGAGACGATCTTCGACCCACTCGGCATGGTCGACACCGGGTTCTCGGTGCCCGAGGGAGCCGCGGCCCGCTTCGCCGCTCTCTACACGCGGAGCGGCGACAAGCGGCTCGTCCTGCTCGAGGACCCCACGACCAGCCGCTACCTGCGGCGCCCCACGTTCCTGTCGGGCGGCGGCGGCCTGGTCGGCACGACCGCCGACTACCTGCGGTTCACCCGCATGCTCCTGGGGGGCGGCCAGCTCGACGGCGTGCGCGTCCTCGGGCGCCGGAGCGTGCAGCTGATGGCGAGCAATCACCTGCCGGGGGGCGGCGACCTGCGTGGCGTGGCCCTGCCCGGTGGCTACGGCGAGGTGGGCTTCGACGGGATGGGCTTCGGGCTCACCGTGGCCGTCAGCAACGGGCCTGTGGCGACGCAGTCGCTCGGATCGGCCGGCGAGTTCATGTGGGGCGGCGCCGCCTCGACGGCGTTCTGGGTGGACCCGACCGAGGACCTCGTCGCAGTGTTCATGACCCAGCTCATCCCGTCGGGCACGTTCGACTTCCGAGGCCAGCTCAAGACGCTCGTCTACTCGGCGCTCGTGGACTAGCCGACCCTCCGCGGATTCGCGACCACGGGTCTACGCTGAGTCCTCCGTCACACGACGTCGGCGGTAGGGGGAACGAGGCTCATGGCATTGATGCCTGTCACAGATGCGGTGTACCTGCTGTCCGAGACCCGCCAGACCCCCACGCACGTCGGCAGCCTGCAGGTCTACGAGATGCCCGACGGGGCGGGGCTCGATTGGCTCCGCGAGCAGTACACGTGGCTCCTCTCGCACGACGAGCCCCACACCCTCTTCGCCCGCCGGCCCGCCCGGTCGCTGCGCACGCTCGGCCAGTGGGCCTGGGAGCACGACGACCAGTTCGACATCGAGTACCACGTCCGGCATTCGGCGCTGCCGGAGCCGGGGCGGGTGCGCGAGCTGCTCGAGATCGGCTCGCGCCTGCACGGTTCGCTGCTCGACCGGTCGCGCCCGCTCTGGGAGTACCACCTGATCGAGGGCCTCGAGGGCAACCGCTTCGCGGTCTACAACAAGGTGCACCACGCCGTGATCGACGGTGTGTCGGGGCTGCGGCTCTTGGCCCGAACGCTGTCGTCCGAGCCCGACGGCGAGACACGGCCGCCCTGGGCGCCCCGGGCCTCGGCCATGCTTCCCACCACGCCTGCGGCCGCCCCCACCGTCGTCGAGCCCGCCCCCACCGGCGGGGGCGGGCCGGCCGCCGGCAACGGCGCGGCCGAGGGCCGCACGGACGACGGCGACGGCGGCCGCAGCATCCTGCCGCTCGGCCTCCTGAACGGCGCGGCCCGGGGCGCCCGCGACGCCCTGGGCGTCACCCCGGCGCTGCTCGGCCAGGCCCAGCGGGCCATCGGCGACGACCTCGCCGCCTTCCCGTTCAAGGCGCCGGCGAGCATGCTCAACACCCGCATCACCGGAGCCCGCCGCGTCGCGGCCGACACGTGGAGCCTCCAGCGGGTCCAGACGCTGGGCCGCGCGGTGGGTGCCACCCTCAACGACGTGGTCCTCGCCATGTGCGCCGGCGCGCTGCGCCGCTATCTCTCCGACCTCGACGCCCTGCCCGACGATCCGTTGGTGGCGATGGTGCCGGTGTCGACCCGGAGCGACTCGGGCGCCGGCGGGAACGCCGTAGGGGCGATCCTGTGCTCGCTGGCCACGACGACCACCGACCCGGGCGAGCGACTCAGCCGCATCCAGGAGTCGATGAAGATCGGCAAGGCCACCATCCGCGACCGGTCGCCCCTGCAGGTCACGCTGCTGAGCGCCGCCAACATGGCGCCGATGTCGCTGATGGCCCTGCTCGGCGGCGGCGGCGGCCTGCGCCCGGCGTTCAACCTCATCATCTCGAACGTGCCCGGGCCCCGGAAGACGCTCTACCTCAACGGCGCCCGCCTGCAGGGCATCTACCCCATGTCGGTGCCGTACCACGGCCAGGCGCTCAACATCACGATCACGAGCTACGTCGACAACCTCGAGTTCGGGCTCACCGGCTGCCGGCGCAACGTGCCCCGTCTGCAACGCTTGCTCGGCCACCTCGAGGAATCGCTCGTCGAGCTCGAGCACGCCGCCGGCGAGCGCCCGCTGGCGCCGCGCCGGCGCCCCGCGGCCGCCCCTGCACGTCGCTGACGACGACGTACGCCGGCTCGTGGCGGTGGCGCCACGCATTGAGATGCTTGGCGCGTGCGCCGATGGGGTAGCGCTGCGCCGTGCTCAGACGCCCCCCGGCCGATCGCGCCTCCGTCACCACGCTCACCGTGCCGTCCGACGACGAGCGCACCATCCCCCGCGGTCGCTACGTCGACCTGCCGGGCCTCGGCTCGATCTACGTGCGCGAGGCGCAGGGTCCGCCGCGGGCCCCGACGCTCGTGCTGCTGCATGGCCTGGGAGCCACCGCTGCGCTGAACTGGGATGCCGTGATCCCCCCGCTGGCCCGGCGCTTCCGGGTCATCGCCCCCGACCACCGGGGCCACGGTCGCGGCCTCCGCTGCGGCGGGCGCTTCACCCTCGAGGACTGCGCCGACGACGTGGCCGCCCTCATCGAGGCGCTCGGCGTCGGGCCGGTCCTGGTCGCCGGCTACTCGATGGGCGGGCCGATCACCCAGCTGCTGGCACGCCGGCACCCCCACCTGGTGGCCGGCATGGTGCTCGTCGCCACGGCCCGGGACTTCGGCGGCCACCCGATCGAGCGGCTGCGCTTCGCCGTGCTCACGCCGGTGGTGCTGGCCTCGCGCCTGAGCCCGAACCTGCCGGGCGTCATGCCCGACTTCCTGCGTCACCACCGCCTGCTGGGCACGGTCGTCGCCGAGCTCGGCGGCCACCAGTCGCGCGCGCTGGTGGCGGCGGCGGCCGCCCTCGGCCGGTTCACGAGTCGGGAGTGGATCGGCGAGCTGACCGCCCCGGCCGCCGTGGTGGCGACCGACGGCGACGGCCTCGTGCCGGTGCGGCGCCAGCTCAAGCTGGCGGCCAGCCTCGACGCCCCCGTGGTGCACCTCGACCATCACCACTTCGTGGCCCACGACGACCCCGACGCCCTGGCCGCGGCCATGCTCGAGGCGGTCGACCTGCTGCCGCGCCGGGTCCGGTCCCGCCGGCGGCGCGGCCTCGTCGCCGCCTGAGGCCCGACGCGTCGCTCAGGCATCGGCGCTGTCGCCGGGCGTGCGCCGGACGGTGGACGGCTCGGCCGCGAACCCTTGACCTCCGAGCACACTCGAGGTCTTAGCGTCGATCGCATGGACGCCTTTGGCGTCAGGCGTGGGGACGAGGGCCTCGACGTGGCGGGCGATGGTGAGCGAGGACGTGGCGCCGGGCGACGGGGCGTTGCGCACCGCGAGCACCCGGCCCGACTGCTCGATCACGAAGTCGTCGACGAGCGAGCCATCGGGGGCCACGGCCTGGGCCCGCACGCCGGCGCGTGCCGGCACCACGCCCGACGCCTCGAGCGCCGGCACGTAGCGCTGCGCCTCGCGCACGAACGCCGTGCGGCTCAACGACCGGTGCATCTCGGAGGCCCCGTTCCGCCAGTTCTCGCGGGCCAGCGCCCAGAACCCCCGGTAGGACAGCGTCGCCCACAGGTCGCGCCCCACCACGTCGCGCCCGCGGTAGCCCTCGCGCGCGAGCGCCAGCACGGCGTTCGGCCCCACCAGCACCTCGCCGTCGATGTGGCGGGTCAGGTGGATGCCGAGGAACGGGTAGCGCGGGTCGGGCACCGGGTACACGAGGCCGTTGACCAGGTGGCGCTGCTGCGGCGCCAGCGCGTAGTACTCGCCGCGGAACGGCACGATGCGCGGGTCGGTGCTACCCCCGGCGAGGCGGGCGAGCCGGTCGCTCTGCAGCCCGGCGCAGATCACGACGGCGCCGCTGCGCACGGTCGAGCGGTGGTCGCCGTGGTCGACTACGACCTCGACCGCCCCCGCGCGCTCGGCGATGCCGACGACCTCGACGCCGCAGCGCAGCTCGCCGCCGCAGGCCTCGATCTCGGTGAGCAGCGCGTCGCAGACGCCGGGGAAGTCGACGATGGCGGTGGCGGGCGACCACACGGCCTCGATGCCCGCGACGTGCGGCTCGATGGCCCGCAGCCCGGGCCCGTCGACCAGCTCGATGCCCGGCACCTCGTTGGCGAGCGCCCGGGCGTGGATCGCGTGCAGACCGGCCCGCTCGGACTCGTCGAGCGCCACGACGAGCTTGCCGCACTCGTCGTACTTCACGCCGTGGTGCTCGCAGAAGTCGCGCAGCAGCCCGCGGCCCTCGGTGCACAGCCGGGCCTTGAGCGAGCCCGGCGCGTAGTAGATCCCGGCGTGCACGACGCCGCTGTTGCGCCCCGTCTGGTGCTGCGCGGGCCGGTCCTCCTTCTCGAGGATCGTCACGCGCCGGCCCGGGCGCCGGGCCGTCAGCTCGCGGGCCGTGGCGAGGCCCAGGATGCCCCCCCCGATGACCGTGACGTCGCTCGCGGTCCGGCGGCCGGCGCCCCCCACACCGCCGGCCATCACCCGCCGTAGCTCTCGCGCCCGATGGCGGCGCGAACCCGCGCCAGCAGGTCGACCGCCTCGGGACGCGCCCGCTCGGCCCCCTCGACGAGCACGCGGCGGATCTGGTCACGGTCGGCCATCAGCTCGCGGTAGCGCTCGCGGGGCTCGCGCAGGAAGCCGTCGAGCAGCTCGAACGTGGCGTCCTTCAGGTCCTTCCAGGACATGGCACCCTGCTCGAGCGCGTCCCGCACCTTCTCGGTGTCGCCCGGTGGCGCCATCTCGCGGTAGATCTGGAACAGGCCGGTGCTCTCGGGGTCCTTCGGCTCGTCGGGAGCCGTCGAGTCCGTCTTGAACCTGCGGATCTGCCTGTGCAGCTCGTCGGGCTTGGCGAACAGCGGCAGGACGTTGCCGTAGGACTTGCTCATCTTGCGGCCGTCCCGGCCCAGGATCGTGGCGGCCGAGGCGCGGATCTGCAGCTGCGGCACCCGCAGCACGTCGCCGTAGGTGGCGTTGAACTTCTCGGCGACGTCGCGGGCGATCTCGACGTGCTGTCCCTGGTCGGCGCCGACCGGCACGACGTCGGACGAGAACAGCAGGATGTCGGCCGCCATCAGCACCGGGTAGTTGTAGAGCCCCATGTTGACCTGGCCGTCGACGTCGGCCCGGCCGGCCTCCTCGGCGGCCTGCACCGCGGCCTTGTAGGCGTGCGCCCGGTTCATGAGGCCCTTCGGCGTGACGCAGTCGAGGATCCACGTGAGCTCGAAGACCTCGGGCACGTCGGACTGGCGGTACATCGTGACCCGGCCCGGGTCGAGCCCCATGGCCAGCCAGGCGGCCGCCACCTCGTAGCTGAGCTCGGCCAGTTCACGCGGATCGGTGATGCTCGTGAGCGCGTGGTAGTCGGCGATGAAGTAGTACGCGTCATACTCGTGGGTCAGCGCGAGGGCAGGGCGGATCGCCCCGACGTAGTTCCCGATGTGGGGGGTGCCGGTCGGCTTGATCCCCGTCAGCGCGCGCTTGGTCATCGGTCACGATCGTACGGGGTCCCCGCAGGCCCCCGACCACGAGTTCGCCCCGGAGGGCGGGCGGCGTCGGGCCCGACCGTCGGTATCTTGTCCGAGCGACGGTCGTCGGCGGTCGGCGAGCCGGCGACGGAGGGCTCCGCACATGCACAGATCGGGTCACGCGCGGCCGTGAGCGGCCGCACCGCCGAACCCGGCACCGTGGGCACGCCGCAACCAGCGGCCCCGGAGGCCGGGGGCTGGATCGTGCGCCTGTGGCCCTTCATGCGGGCTCACCGGCATGACGTGCGACTCGCGTTCGGCATGTCGATGGCCGGCATGGCCGTCACGGCCATCACACCGGTGGTCCAGAAGGTCATCGTCGACGACGTCATCACGAACCACAGCCGCGCGCTGGCGCCGTGGCTGGCGCTGCTGGTGGCGGCCGGCCTGTTCGGCTTCGTGGCCGCCTACATCCGCCGCTTCGTCGGCGGCCGCGTGGCGCTCGCCGTGCAGTTCGACCTGCGCAACGCCGTCTACGAGCGCCTTCAGCGCCTCGACTTCGCCAGCCACGACCAGCTGCAGACCGGCCAGCTGGTCAGCCGGGCGTCGAGCGACGTCGCGCTGATCCAGGGCCTGCTGTCGTTCCTGCCGATCATGCTGGGCAACGCCCTGCTGGTCGTGCTCGCGCTCGTGGTCATGGTGGTGCTGTCGCCGCCGCTCACCCTCGTCGTCCTGGCGGCGCTGCCCGCGATGCTCGTGGTCGCGCTGAAGCTGCGCACCTCGATCTTCCCCGCCTCGTGGGACGCCCAGCAGCGCGCCGCCGAGGTCGCCGGCGTGGTCGACGAGGCGGTCAGCGGCGTGCGGGTGGTCAAGGGCTTCGGCCAGGAGGAACGCCAGCTGGGCGAGCTCGCCGGCACGGGTGCCTCGCTGTTCCGCTCGCGGCTGCGGCTCATCCGGCTCACGGCGCGGTTCACGCCGACGCTCCAGCTCATCCCCGTGCTGGGCCAGGTCGGCGTGCTCGCGGTCGGCGGCTGGCTGGCGATCGAGGGCCGCATCACGCTGGGCACGCTGCTGGCGTTCGCGTCGTACCTGGTCCAGCTCGTGGCGCCGGTGCGCATGTTCGCCTCGCTGCTGGCCGTGGGCCAGCAGGCCCGGGCCGGCGCCGAGCGCCTGCTCGACCTGCTCGACGCCAACCCGCTCGTCACCGAGCGGCCGGGCGCTCCGGACCTCGTCGTCACCGAGGGGGCGGTGCGCCTCGAGGGCGTGCGCTTCGGCTACACGAAGGACGCCCGGGTGCTCGACGGGTTCGACCTGGAGGTGGCGCCGGGAGAGACCGTGGCGCTCGTGGGAACGAGCGGGTCGGGCAAGTCGACCGTGGCGCTGCTGCTCCCCCGCTTCTACGACGCCGATGCCGGCGCCGTGACGATCGACGGGATGGACGTCCGAGACGTGACCCTCGACTCGCTGCGCCGCCAGGTCGGGGTCGTGTTCGAGGAGCCGTTCCTGTTCTCCGACACCGTGCGGGCCAACCTGGCCTACGGCCGGCCCGACGCCACGGACGCCGAGCTCGAGGCCGCGGCCGAGGCCGCCGAGGCCGACGGCTTCATCGGGGCCCTGCCCGACGGGTGGGACACGGTCGTGGGCGAGCGGGGCCTCACGCTGTCCGGCGGACAGCGCCAGCGCGTCGCCCTGGCCAGGGCGTTGGTCACCGATCCGCGCGTGCTCGTGCTCGACGACGCCACCAGCTCGATCGACGCCCGCACCGAGGAAGAGATCCACGCGGCCCTGCGCTCGACGATGGCGGGGCGGACGACGCTGCTGATCGCCCACCGGCGCTCGACTCTGCGCCTCGCGAGCCGCATCGTGCTGGTCGACGGCGGGCGGGTGGCCGACAGCGGCACCCACGAGGAGCTGCTCGCCCGCTCGCCGATGTACCGGGCGCTCTTCACGGGCCCGGGGGACGCCCTCGTCGCCGATCCGGCCGACGTGGCCTCCGCCCTGCCCGGCGACGGGGCGGTCGCCGCAGGCGCCGAGGGATCCCGCGTTCCGGTGCGGATCGACGGCGACGGCCGCCATCCCGGCGTCGCCCGGCGCGACGGCCACGGCGGGACGACGGACGGCGACCGGGTCGGCGGCATCACGCCGAGCGCGTGGCCCGACCGGGATCCCGCCGGAGGGCCCGTCCCCGTGGCGACCGTATCGGCCGCGCCCCGCATCGGCCCGCCCGGCGGGGGCGGCGGGGGCGGCGCGATGCCCCTGTCCGCCACCCCCGAGCTGCTCGCCGCGCTCGACCAGCTGCCCCCGGCCGACGACGAGCTCGACGTCGACGTGACCCGCGAGGCCAGCCCCGACGAGCGCTTCCGGCTGCGCGAGTTCCTGCGCCCGTACCGCCGGTGGCTGGCGCTCGGATTCGGCCTGGTGGCGGTCGACTCGGTGCTACTGCTCATCGGGCCGCTGATGGTCCGGCGCGGCGTCGACGACGGGGTGGGCCTGCTCGACCAGCGTGCGCTGAACGTGGCGGCGCTCGTGTTCCTGGCCGCCGCGCTCGCCGACTGGGGCGTGACCCGGACCTACACGCTGGTGACGGGGCGCACCGCCGAGCGGCTGCTCTACGCCCTGCGCATCCGGGTTTTCGCCCATCTCCAGCGCCTGTCGCTCGACTTCTACGACCGCGAGATGGCCGGACGGGTGATGACCCGCATGACGACCGACATCGAGGCGCTGCAGCAGCTACTGCAGACCGGCCTCGTCAACGCCATCGTGAGTCTGGCCACCTGCGTCGGCGTGCTGGGCTTCCTCGTGGTGCTGTCGCCGCCGCTCGCCCTGGCCGCCGCCTCGGTGCTGCCACCCCTGGCGCTCGCCACCTGGTGGTACCGCCGGCGGTCCGGGGCGCTCTACGCCACCGCCCGCGAGCGCATCGCCACCGTCAACGCGAACTTCCAGGAGAGCCTGTCGGGCGTCCGGGTGGCGCAGGCCTACACCCGGGAGGACCGCAACATCGCCGGCTTCCGCGAGGTCAACGACGGCTACCTCCAGGCGCGGCTCGGGGCCCAGCGGCTGATCGCCCTGTACTTCCCGTTCGTGCTGCTGCTGTCCGACGTGGGCTCCGCCGTGGTGCTCGGCACCGGTTCGGCGCTCGTCGCGCACGACGTCGTCACGGCCGGCGTGGTGATCGCCTTCGTGCTGTACCTGAACCAGTTCTTCTCGCCGATCCAGCAGCTCTCGCAGGTGTTCGACACCTGGCAGCAGGCGAGGGCCTCGATGGACCGGATCGACGAGCTGATGGCCACACCCACCGGCACGCCGCCCGCCGCGCACCCGGTCGACCCCGGCCGGCTGCGGGGCGAGGTGGCGTTCGAGGGTGTGCGGTTCCGCTATCCCAACACCGCGGGCGAGGAGGCGCTGACCGGCGTCGACCTGGTGATCGCCCCCGGCGAGACCGTGGCGCTCGTGGGTGAGACCGGTGCCGGCAAGTCGACGATCGTCAAGCTCGTCGCCCGTTTCTACGACCCCACCAAGGGGCGGGTGGCGATCGACGGCCACGACCTGCGCGAGCTCGATCTGAACGCGTACCGGAAGCAGCTCGGCGTGGTGCCGCAGGAGGCGTTCCTCTTCACCGGCACGATCCGGGACAACATCGCGTTCGGGCGCCCGGAAGCCAGCGACGCCCAGGTCGAGGCGGCCGCCCGGGCCGTCGGGGCGCACGACTTCGTCGCCCGCCTGCCCGGCGGCTACCTCGAGCCGGTGAGCGAGCGCGGCCGCAGCATGTCCGCCGGCCAGCGCCAACTCATCGCGCTGGCGCGCGCCCGGCTGGTCGATCCCGCGATCCTGCTGCTCGACGAGGCCACGTCGAACCTCGACCTGGCCACCGAGGCGGCGGTCCAGGCCGCCATGGGGGTCGTGGCGACGGGGCGGACCACCCTGCTGGTCGCGCATCGCCTGCCCACGGCCCGGGGAGCGGACCGCATCGCCGTGATCGACGGAGGCCGCATCGTCGCGGTCGGTCCCCACGACGAGCTGGTGGCGACGAGCCCGGCGTACGCCGACCTGTGGGCGGCGTTCAGGACCGAGGCCACCGCGGCCTGAGGCGCACCGCGGCCACCGGGGTTCGCCACACGTGGCGACGGCGGCCGCGATGCGCTTCGTGGCTGGCCGCCGCGTGGGTTCCGAACGTGGTGGGCGGCGTCGTGCTGGCTGTCGTCGCCCTGTCCGCCGTGGCCGGCGTCGTCGGCCTATCCCGCCGGGGCGGCCCGTGGGCGACGGACGCAGGCAGCAAACATCCAGCCCACGGCGAGCGCGACGACGACGCGCCCGCCCAGGCCGGCTGACCGTCGTCCCGGAGCGGCGACAGGAGCCCGGCGCCCCGGACGCTAGAGGCGCTGGATGGCGCTGTCGTCGGTGCGGGAACCGGGGAGTGCATGGCCGCCGTGCCCGCCGCACGGCCCGAACCCGCGGCCGGAGCCCGGGCGAAAGGCGTGGCCGCGGGTGAGCGCCAGCGCCGGCCACAGGAGCCACAACGCCCAGGGCCCGGCGACGGCGGCGAGCACGATCACGGCCACCACGGCCACCGCCCGCTGCGATAGGCCCGGGCCCCACGCCGTCCGGCGCCCGAGGGGCTGCGGGGCCCGCGACTGGCCCGGGGTCCGCACCGGACGGGGGTCGCCGTCGCTCGCCGGCGGCGGGGCCGGGCTTCGCCAGCCCGCCTCGAACGCCGTGGGTGCGGGGGCCCGCTCGACGGGGAGGTCGGCGAGCAGCGGCTCGAAGTCGCGACCAGTGCGGGCGCCGAGCGCGGCGTCGACCCGCTCCTCGTACTCGCCCAGCGTCAGGCGACCGTCGGCGTAGTGCCGGGCCAGGACGGCCACGACCTCGTCACGCTCGGCCTGTGACACCCGTAGGTCGGGGTCGTGGTGCTGGAAGCTCATCGAACGCTCCTCCTGCGAGCCGATCGCCGCCGACCCCCGCCGGGCCGTCGCCGATCTTCCCATGATGCCAGCGACCCGGGCGTTCGCGCGCCCGCCACCGACATCGCCTCACCGATCGCCGAACGTCGCCGGCCGCTTCTCGATGAAGGCCTTGACGGCCTCGCGCATGTCGTCGGTCATCGAGGTCATGATCTGCGTGCGGTTCTCGAGGTCGATGCCGGCCTGCATGCTCCCGACCTCGAGCTGGCTCCACATGACCTCCTTCGTCATCCACACGCCGGTGGGGCTGTTCGCCAGGATCTCGTCCGCCACGTCGAGGGCGGCGTCGACGACCGACCGGTCATGCACCACGCGGGACACCAGACCGAGCCGGTCCGCCTCGGCGGCGTCGATGATCCGGCCGGTGAGCAGCAGCTCGAAGGCTCGCGACGCCCCGATCAGGCGGGGCAGCAGCCAGCTCACGCCGATGTCGCAGCCCGACAGGCCGATGCGCACGAACGCCACGTTGAACCGCGCCCCGGGGCCGGCGAGGCGCACGTCGCTGGCAAGGGCCAGGGCCAGTCCACCCCCGGCGGCCGGGCCGTTGACTGCGGCGATGATCGGCTGGGGCAGCGACCGCATGCGGGGCACGAGTGAGGCGATGTGCTGCTGGGACACCATGCCGGCAGGCACGGGGCCCAGCCCCTCCGCCCCGGGAGCGGTGCCCGCGCCCTTGAGGTCCAGCCCGGCGCAGAAACCCCGGCCCGCGCCGGTCAGCACCACGACCCGCACGTCGCGGTCCACCGCCACGTCGCCGAGCACCCGGTGCAGGTCGGCGACGAGCTCGTGGTTCATGGCGTTGAGCCGGTCGGGGCGGTCGAGCGTCACCAGGGCGACGCCGGGGCGGGGAGACGAGAGCGCGACGGTCGACATGCCCGCGGGTCTACCCGGCCCGGCGGTCCTCCGCCGTCCGTCGGCGCCGACGCCATCGCCTCGCTGGACGGCTCCAGCCCGTTCCGCCACGTGTGCCAACCCGAGGAGATTGCGGAGGTCGCGCTGTTCCTGTCCTTCGGAGCGCCCGCCACATGCCGGGCGAGCGGATCCACGTCGACGGAGGACGCTGAGCCCGGAGGCCGGATAGCCGCAGTCAGGGCGCGGTGACGGTGCGAGAGAACCGGGTAAGCACGTCGCTGGCCCAGGCGTCGAAGAACGCCTCCTGCTCGGGCCCGATCTGCTGGACGTAGACCTCGTCGACACCCGCGTCGACGTACTCCTGGACCCGGGCGACGTGCGCTTCGGGGTCCGGGCCGCAGGCGAACTGAGCGCGCACCATGTCCTCGGTGACGAGCGACGACGCCGCCTCGAACTCGGCGGGGGTGGGCAGCGTCTGCGCCAAGCCCCCGGGGAGCAGCTCGTTGGGCCACAGCCGGTGGGCGGTCGCGACGCCCCCGTCCTCGGTGGCCGCCCAGCACACCTTCAGCCCGCCCTGCACCGGCTTGTCGCCGCCACCCTGCTCACGGAACCCGGTGACCAGGTCGGCGTCCGGCATCGTCAGGCAGTAGCCGTCGCCGATGCGGGCGGCGAGGCGCACGGCCTGCGGTCCGAACGCCGAGACGTAGATGGGGACCGGGCCGTCGGGGGCCGAGTGCAACCGGGCGTTCTCGACGTCGTAGTGCTCGCCGTGGTGGGTCACCTCGTCGCCGCCGTGGAGGCGGCGGATGACCTCGACCGCCTCCTCGAGCATCGCGAGCCGGACGCCCGCCGGGGGCCAGCGTTGGCCGGTGACGTGCTCGTTGAGCGACTCGCCGGAGCCCACGCCGAGCGTGAAGCGGCCCTCGGTCTGCAGGCTGGCCGTCGCCGCCGCCTGGGCCACGATCGCCGGGTGCACGCGCATCGTCGGGCAGGTCACCGCCGTGGTGATCGGCAGCGACACCGCCTCGGACAGCGCCCCGATCACGCCCCACACGAACGGGCTCTCGCCCTGCTCGCCGATCCAGGGGTGGTAGTGGTCCGAGATCCACAGGCGCTCGAAGCCGGCCTGCTCGGCCCAGCGGGCCTGCTGCACCAGCTCGCGTGGTCCGTGCTCCTCGCAGGACAGGAAGTAGCCGATGCTCACCATGGCCCGGCCACTACCCCACGCCACCGCCGCGCAACACCGGCCCGCCGGGCCCGGCGCGGCGCCGGCCCGGGGCGTCGGTAGGCTCCCGCCGTGATCATGGTGGCTCGCGTGCTGGCCTTCCTGGCCGGCGGGGCGGTCGTCGTCGCCACCGTGGCCTCGGCCGTCAAGACCGTGATCGTGCCGCGGGCCGATCCCGCGCTGCTCACCCGGTTCGTGTTCGTGTGGCTGCGCCGGCCCTTCGACCTCCTCACCCGCCGGGCCCCGACCTGGCAGGAAGCCGACCGGCTCATGGCCCGCTTCGGCCCATTCGCCCTGCTGGCCCTGCCGTTCGTGTGGGTCACCGTGGTGATCCTGGCGTTCGCCCCGGTCTACTGGGCCGTGGGCATCGACTTCCCCCACGACGCCGTCGTGCACTCGGGCTCCTCGCTGCTCACGCTCGGCTTCGCGTACGACACCCACCTGCCCGCCATCGGGGTGACGTTCCTCGAGGCCACGCTCGGGCTCGGCCTGGTGGCCCTGCTCATCAGCTTCCTGCCCACGATCTACCAGCAGTTCTCGCACCGCGAGGTGCTGGTCTCGCAGCTCGACACCCGGGCGGGCACGCCGCCGACCCCCGTGAAGCTGTTCCGCCGGGCCACCCGCATCGGCTGGGACCTCGACGACCTGTGGGCCGACTGGGAGCGCTGGTTCGCCGAGGTCGAGGAGTCCCACACGACGAACCTCGCCCTGCCGTTCTTCCGCAGCCCGCACCACGCCCGGTCCTGGATCACCGCCGCCGGCGCCATCCTCGACAGCGCCGCGCTGCGGGCCTCGACGCTCGACCTCCCGCCGTCGTGGCGGGCCGAGCTCTGCATCCGGTCCGGGTACCTGTCGCTGCGAGGCGTGGCGGACTCCTACGACGTTCCCTACGACCCCGACCCCGCGCCCACCGACCCCATCACGATCGAGCGGTTCGAGTTCGACGCCCTGGTCGACGAGCTGGTGGCGCTGCGGGTGCCGGTCAAGGTCGACCGGGACAAGGCATGGCGGGACTTCGCCGGCTGGCGGGTCAACTACGACACCCCGCTCATCGCCCTGTGCAGCCTCGTCATGGCGCCGTACGCCCCCTGGTCGTCGGACCGCGGGATCAACTACCGCGTGCGGCTCCGTGCCCCCGGCCGCCACAACAGCGCCCGGGGCACGGGCGGACCGTAGTCCGCCGGGATGCGCTCGAGGCGTTGTCGTCGTCGCGCACCCGACGGGGCGACGACCGTGTCGCTCTGCAGCATGTGACGCCGGTAGCGTCGCCGCCGTGGCCGATCGGGGTCCCCGTGTCGTGGTGGCGCCTGCCGACCGGCTGGTCCACCTGGTCGATGCCGTGGTGGCCGGCGGCGGCGTGCCGAGCGGTCCCGCGGAGGCCGAGGCTGCCGTGTGGACGGCCCACGACGATCCCGCCGGCCTGGCGGCCCTGCTCGACGCGCACGCAGGCCTGCGCTGGGTGCAGCTGCCCTGGGCAGGCATCGAGCCCTACGTCCACGTGGTGCGCGACCACGCCGACCGCGTCTGGACCTGCGGCAAGGGCGTCTACGCCGAGCCGGTGGCGGAGCACGCCCTCGCCCTCGCGCTCGCCGGCCTGCGGTCGCTCGACCGCTACGCCCGTGCCCGCACCTGGACCGGCCAGCGGGGCCGCAATCTCGCGGACGCCCGCGTCACGATCCTGGGCGGCGGCGGCATCGCCCGGTCGCTGCTGCGCATGCTCGGGCCGTTCGCACCCGAGGTGACGGTCGTGCGGTCCACGCCGTCCGCGATGGCGGGCGCCGCTCGGGTGGTCGGCACGGCCGAGACCGACGCCGCGCTGTCGGGCGCCGAGGTGGTGGTGCTGGCCCTGCCGCTGCTGCCCGACACCCGGCACGTGATCGACCGGCGGCGCCTCGGCCTGCTCGCCCCCGGGGCGGTGCTGGTCAACGTCGCGCGCGGGGAGCACGTGGCCACCGACGACGTGGTGGCCGCGCTGCGTGACGGGACGCTCGGCAGCGCCGGCCTCGACGTGACCGACCCCGAGCCGCTGCCCGACGGTCACCCGCTGTGGGACCTGCCCGGCGCGATCGTGACGCCCCACACGGCCAACACCCCGGCGATGGCGCGTCCGCTGCTGGCGGCGCGGGTGCGCGAGAACGTCCGCCGGTGGGCCGCCGGTGAGCCGCTCGTCGGCGGCGTCGACCCCGGCCGCGGCTACTGAGGGCCGACGAGCGGCCGCCGAGCCCCAGCTCCGCCGGCGGGGCCGCACCCTAACCGCCGGCCGGTCCGCCGACGGGGTCGGGCGTCGGCCGGGCGTCCATCGACCAGCGTCGCCTGTCAGAGCGTCGCAGCCGAGGCTGCACACGTCGCTGCGTACAGCTGCCGACACTCTCCGGCCGGCCGCAGTGCGTCTGGGATGCGAAGGCGGCCACGCGGGGCCGTCGGTCCGGGAAATCGTGTGGTTTCCCCTGCGCAGCGGGAAGAGGAGGCCCAGAAGCGCTCGACCACGGAGGAGCGGATGGGTCCCAGCGTGCAGGAGGTGATGACACCGGCGGCGCACGTGCTCGATGCCTCGGCATCCATCCAGGACGCCGCCCAGCTCATGGCCGAGGACCGCACGTCCGCCGTCGTCGTGTGCGACCGTGGCCGCGTCTGCGGTGTGGTGACCCGCCGTGACGTGATGTCCCGGCGCACGCCGCAGGGCCGGGTGCCGGCCGACGCCAGGGCCGGCGATATCTGCTGCGGGGGGGCTGCAACCGTGGCGCCGACCGACAGCGCGGCCCACGCCCTGCGAGTGATGCGGCGGACCGGGCTCGACGCGCTCGCCGTGGTCGAGGACGGCCGTCCCGTCGGGACGATCGCCCGCCCCGGTCAGCTCGTCGGCGGCGGGGCGCTGGCCCGAGCCACCAGCGCCGCCTGACCGCTCCGGCCCGGAAGCGCCGGGCCGCCCCCTAGCGTTCACGGGCGTGGCCGTCGACGAGCCGACCAGACCGGGGCCTTCCCCCACGACCGAGCGCCGCCGGGCCGGCTGGGCGTCGCTGCGGCCGCTCCGCCACCGCAGCTTCGCCCTCGTCTGGGCGGCCGCCCTCGTTTCGAACGTCGGCACCTGGATGGAGACGGTGGCGGTCGGCGACCTCGTCGCCGTCCGCACCGGCGAGGCGGGCTGGACGGCGTTCGTCGCCGCCGCCGCCTTCCTGCCCATGGGCCTCATGGGACCGATCGGCGGGGCGATCGCCGACCGCGTCGACCGGCGGCAGTTCGTGTTCGTCACCACGTCGCTGCACGCCCTGTGCGCGGCGACGCTCACCGGGTTGTCGGCCACCGGCCGCGCGTCCCCCGGGGCCGTGGCGGCCGTCGTGTTCGTGGCCGGCTGCGTGAGCGGCATCGGCTTCCCCGCCTACACGGCCATGCTGCCCGACCTCGTGCCCCGCGAGGACCTGCTCGGGGCCGTCTCGCTCGGCCAGGCGCAGTACAACCTCGGGCGTGTCGTCGGGCCCGCCCTCGCGGGCATCGCGATCGCGCTGGGTTCGTACACCGCGGCCTTCGCGCTGAACACGCTGTCGTTCGGGGCGATGCTGGCGGCGCTCGCCGCCCTGCGCCTGCCTCACCGCCCGACGCCGGCGGACGAGGGCTCGCTGTGGGCCCGCATCCGGGTCGGCGCCCGCGCGGCGCGCCGCGAGCCGGGCGTCCGGGCCGCGATCCTGCTCATCTCGGTCGTGGCGCTCACGGCGTCACCGTTCATCGCCCTGCTGCCGGCCATGGCGCGGGTCCGCCACGACGGCGGTCCCGGCCTCACGTCGGTGTTCGTGACGGCGCAGGGGGTTGGGGCGGTGGTCGGGGCGCTCGCGGTCCCGGCGCTGGCCGAGCGCGTCGGCCGGCATCGCCTGCTCATGGCCGGGTTCGTGGCGTTGCCCGTGGCGCTGGCGCTCTACGGGGTGGCGCCCAGCCCCGGCTGGGCGACGCTGGCGCTCGTCGGCGTGGGCGCCACCTACATCGCCGTCTTCTCCGGCATCGGGACTGTGGTGCAGCTGCGGGCGCCGGCGCATCTGCGGGCGCGGGTCGTGAGCCTGTACTTCCTGGCCCTCGGAGCGCTGTACCCGCTCGGGGCCACGGTCCAGGGCCCGATCGCCGACCGCGTCGGCCTCGGTCCGGTCACCGTGGGCGCCGCCTTCGCCCTGCTCGGGGTCGTTGCCCTCCTGCGGTCGGTCCGCCCCGACACGCTGCGGGCCCTCGACGACGTCGACGCCTACCCCGGCCCGCCGGACGAGCCGGTCGTCGCGCCGGCCACATCCAGTCCCGGCGCGCCGGGATGGGCCAGGATGGCCGAGTGCTCGACCACGTCTCGATCCAGTGCGCCGACGTGCCCGCCAGCGCCGCCTTCTACGACGCCGTGCTCGCCCCGCTCGGGGGCACGCGCGTGATGGACTTCGGCGAGGTCGTCGGCTTCGGCGTCGGCGCCAAGCCCGACTTCTGGCTCGGCCCCCGCCGCACCGGCGAGGGGTTCCGCGAGGCCCACGTCGCGTTCGCGGCCGCCGACAGGGCCACAGTCCGGGCGTTCTACGGCGCCGCCGTCGCGGCCGGCGCGGAGGTGCTGCACGAGCCCCGGGTTTGGCCCGAGTACCACGCGGCCTACTACGGCGCCTTCGTGCGCGACCCCGACGGCAACAACGTCGAGGCCGTCAGCCACGCGCCCGAATAGCCGCGCCACGGTCCCCCGGCGAGGCAGCGGCCGAGGCCATCGACATGGCCGGGCGGGACGGCCGCCCGGCATGGGTGTGGCGGCGTCTCGCGGCCGCCCGGCGCTGGCGCCCGGCACTGGCGGAGTGGCCCGCGTTGCACTGCCGTCGGGCACGCCGACAGGCCGTCTAGGGGCGGCCCTTGCGCTCGCGGTCCGTCTGCGAACCGGGGATGGGCTCGTCCGGGTGGCGGGGCGGGATGATGCCGCGGTCCGTGGGCGCCGGTTGGTCCTCGGGGCCGCTCGACCGCATCGCCACGCGCAGCGCCGGCCAGGCCACGATGACGATGATCCCCAGGGCCACGAGGATGATGATGAGCTCAGCCACGGCCGGCGTCCGCGTCGCTCGCCGACTCGGTGCTGGCCGAGCGGTCGGTGGCGTCGGCCGCGCCGGCCGTCGCCGTGTCGTCGGGGCCGTGGCGGCGCAGCGCCTCGTCGACCTCGTCCCGATCGCCCTCTGCCGGTTGCTGGGGATGCCGGGCCGGTTCCGAAGCGTCGCTCCGGCGTGTGGTGCTCATGGTCGCCCGCTACCCGGGACGGAGGCCGCTAGTCGGCTTCTGCCGCGCCTGCGGCGATGCCGGCGGTTCCGGTCACGCCGACCGGGAGCTCAGCACGCAGAACTCGTTGCCCTCGGGATCTGTGAGCACGACCCAGCTCTGCTCGCCCTGGCCAACCTCGGCCCGTGTCGCGCCGAGCGCCAACAGCCGCTGGACCTCGGCGTCGCGGTCGTCGGGACGGAAGTCGAGATGCAGGCGGTTCTTCACCGACTTCGCCTCGGGGACGCGCACGAAGAGCAGGCCGGGCAGCCGGCCGGGAGCCGGCCGGATCTCGAACTCCTCCGGGCTCGGGTCGACCACCGCCCATCCGAGCGCCTCGAGCCACAGCGGCCCAGTGCGGTCGGGTCGGTGCAGTCGACGATGACCTGTTCCCACTCGAGTGCCACGGCGGCCCAACGTAGACCCGGCCCGACGGTGGACCGGCCACGGCGCGCCTCCCCCCGGCGGTGGCCACACCAGGTGCTCCGCCCTCAGCTCCTGGGTGGCCACCGCCCCGCCACAGGACGAGAGGCCACGCGCGGCGGATGATGACGGGCATCGCGGCGGACGTGCACGCCGTGTGGCGGACCGGGTTCGCCGTCCGCCCGGGGGGGAAGCGGGGCGGCATGCTCCCCTCCCTCCCGTCGCCGACCGCCCCCACGACCCCGTGAGCGACCACGACCGCCGCGACGGCCGCGTGGTCGTCGTCCTCGGCGCCTCCAGCGGCATCGGGCGCGCCTGCGCCCGGGCGTTCGCCGCGCAGGGCGCGCACATCGTGCTGGCCGCCCGCGGCCAGGAGCGCCTGGCCCGGGCCCGGCAGGAGTGCGACGACGACGGGGCCGCCGACACGCTGGCCCTGCCTACCGACGTGCTCGACGCGGACCAGGTCCGCCGCCTCGTCGAGCGCACCGTCGCGGCCTACGGCCGCGTCGACGTCGTGGTCCACACCGCCAACGTCATGGCGTACGGGGCGATCGAAGACGTCCCGCCAGCGGTGTTCGAGCGGGTCGTCGACACGGCGGTCCACGGCACGGCGAACGTGGCCCGCTCCGTGCTCCCGACGTTCCGCTCCCAGGGCGCGGGCACGTTGGTGATCGTCACGTCGCTGCTCGCCTCGGTGCCGGTGCCGTCGATGGGCGCGTACATAGCCGGCAAGTGGGGCCAGCACGGCCTCGCCCGGGTCCTGCAGCTCGAGCTGCGCGACGTGCCGGACGTGCACGTGTGCACGGTGGCGCCGGGCAGCGTCGACACGCCGATCTTCCGCCAGGCGGCGAACTACGCGGGGCACGTGGGGCGCCCGCCGCCGCCGGTCGCGTCGGCCGAGCAGGTGGCGCGGGCCGTCCTGCGGTCGGCCGACCGGCCGGTCAAGCGCCGCTCCGTCGGCTTGGCGAACGGCATCGTGCTGCTCGGCTATCGACTGCTGCCCCCGCTCTACGATCGGCTCGTGGGGCCGCTGGTCCGTATCGGCGTGTTCACGCGCGACACGCTGGCGCCCACCGTCGGCAACGTGTTCGCCCCGCTGGTGGCCGACCCTGTCGGCGACGGCCGGGAGGGCGGAGATGACGGGGCGGCCGCGAGCTACGCCACCGAGCGGGTGCCCGCCGAGAGGACCGGTCCGACCGCCTAGGTGGTCCGGGCGAGGTTGGCCTCGGCGGCGGCCTCGGGGTGGGCCGCGTGCCAGCGCGACCCCGCGGGGGCCAAGGCGTCGGCCATCACGATCAGGCCGAGGGCCACCACGGCGTCGAGCCAGTAGTGGTTCGCCGTGAGCACGATGGCGGCGAGCGTCATCACGGGGTGGAACACGATCACCCAACGCCATCGGGTGTGCAGCGCCCGGACGACGCCGTAGGCCACCAGCACCGCCCAGCCGAAGTGCAGAGACGGCATCGCCGCGTACTGGTTCGCCACCGATGCGACCCCCGACTGCTCATAGATCGCGGGCCCATAGGCGGCGATCGTGTCGACGTAGCCATGCAGCATGCGGGGCGGCGCGAGCGGATAGGCCAGGTGGATGACCAGCGCCATCGCCGTCACCGACACGAACAGGTACCGGACGTTGGCCACCAGCTTCGGCGCCCGCACGTAGACGAAGACGAGGAAGGCGATCGAGACCGGGAAGTGCACCGACGCGTAGTAGCGGTTGAGCATGCGCACAACGCCCAGGTGGTGCAGCACCGCCCGCTGGTACGACAGCTCGGTGTCGATGCCGAGCCGGTCCTCGACGGCCAGCACCTCACGGGCGTTGGCGAAGGCCCGGCCCGCCTGGTCACGTCCGAACGTGCGCCCGAGCCGGTAAAGCACGAGGAGCGCCGCGATGATCGCCACCTCGCGCAGGAGCCGACCCCCGTACCGGCCGCGCCACCAGCGATGCGCCGTCGGCGACGGGCGCCCCGGCGGCGTGGCTTCGGGTTGGGCGTCGGCGTGGGGCATCGTCATCCTCGGCCGGTCGGCCAGGGGGCCCAGAGCGGGCGACAAGGACGCCGCCGACGCTACTCCGGCGCCGGTGCTGCCATGCAACGCCTTAGGTCAATTACTGATGTTGTAGGTTGCGCGTTGATGGCAAAGCGTTCTGATGTTGATTCTCCCGAGAACATCATCCGGCGTTATCTTTTGTTCGTCGAGGATCCGAAGCATCTTCGTGACGAAAGGGAGATCCAGGCGCGGACCCAGGCCGTCCTCGACGCCAAGGATCCCATCGACAAGCTCAAGGCGCTGTCCGAGCTGGAGCGGGTGGCGACGGTGGACGAGGCGCCCCTGCGCGAGGGCTTCGTGGCGCACGCCAAGGCGTGGGCCGACGACGAGGGCATCCCCGTGTCCGCGTTCCGGGAGCTGGCGGTCGACGACGACGTGCTGCGCGCGGCGGGCTTCGAGGTGCGGGCCTCCCCGACGCGGCGCCGACGGCCGGCGGTCGAGGCCCGCACGACCCGCACCCGGGCCAAGTCGGTGCCGGTCGAGCAGATCAAGGCCCACGTGCTCGGCCAGCGGGGTACCTTCGTGCTCACCGACGTCCAGGCCGCGGTGGGCGGCAGCCCCGCCACCGTGCGCAAGGCCGTCGAGGAGCTGGTCGAGGCCGGCGACGTGACCCGGGTCGGCCCGGTCCCCGGGCACCAGGGCCGGGGCCGCGCCCCGATCCAGTACGCCCGCAGGTAGTCACGGCGACGGGCTCGGACGGACCGACCGGCCCGATGAGCTCGGCGGGAACGATTCGTCGGAACGAGTGTCCCCACCGGGGCGGCGCGAACGACCAGGAGCGAGCGATGACCACCTTGACCGTGACGACCTTCCTCACGCTGGACGGGGTCATGCAGGGCCCCGGTGGGCCCGACGAGGACCGCAGCGGCGGCTTCGACCTCGGCGGCTGGCTCCTCCCCCGCGCCGACGAGGACATGGGCGGGGCCGTCAGCGAGTGGTTCGACCGCGCCGACGCCTTCCTGCTCGGCCGGCGCACCTACGAGATCTTCGCCGCCTATTGGCCCCGCGTCACCGACGACCAGGACCCGGTCGCCTCGAAGCTGAACAGCCTCCCCAAGTACGTGGCGTCGCGGACGCTGGAGAAGCCGGAGTGGGAGGGCACGACGGTCATCGGCAAGGACATCCCCACCGAGGTCGCCGCCCTGAAGGCCGAGCCGGGGCGCGAGCTGCAGGTGCACGGCAGCGGCGTCCTGCTGCAGACGCTGATGCAGCACGGCCTCGTGGACGAGTTCCGCCTGCTGCAGTTCCCCGTCGTGCTGGGCCGCGGTCAGCGCATGTTCCGCGAGGGCGCCACCCCGACGGGATACGCGCTCGTCGACAGCCGGACGACGAGCACCGGCGTGATCGTCAGCAGCTACCGGCCCACCGGTGCCGTGCAGCAGGGCTCCTTCGCCCTCGACCAGTAGGGCCCGGCCGCGGCCGCCGCCGGTGGCGGGGGCGGCGAGAACGGTGCCGGTGGCGGCGGCCCCCCTGAACCGGACCGCCGACTCCTCTGTCAGCGGAGCGTCGAGCGCGCGGTCGGGGCAAGGCGGGTCGTGCGCACCGGCAGGCCGAGGCGAGTGGCGACCGCCTCGGCCGCGGCTGTTCCGGCGTCTCCGCCGGCACCGTCCGACAGCAGCCACACCCCGACCGTGACGCCCTCGTGGACCGGCAGGCGGGGGAAGTCGTTCGGCACGGACGCGGTGACGAGGCGGCCCAGCTCGACGACGGTCGGACCCGGGCAGGCCCCCGGGCCGGCGCCAGGTCCGGGCGCGATCGCGTCCGCCATCGCCGCGGCCGCGCCCGTCGGGAGGGTCGGAAGCCCCAGGATCCGCGGCCCATCGCCGAGGTCGTAGACGGCGGCCACGACCGTGGACGCCGGCTCGGCGCCGGAACCGGGAACGCGCCCTGGGCCGTCGCCCGGGTCACCGCCGTCCCCGGCGGTCCGTGCGGCATGGGCCACGTGTCCGGCGGCGAACTCCGGCGCCGAGCGGTCGGGGGTGAGCAGGTGCACGTCCGTGTGGTCGACCATCAGCTCGTTGGCCCGGGGACCAAACGCCTCCCACACCGGACCCGTGTAGAAGCGCTCCAGCGCCGCGCCCCGGGCAGCCGGCCGGAGGAATCGGCGCACCCACACGAACCGGGCGTCGTCGCCCGGCACGGTGAACTGCCCGACGATGTCCATGCCGAGCCCCTCCTGCGAGGCCAGGAAGCGGCGCTCGAAGTGCTCGGCGAACGCGTCGGCGGCCCCGGGCACGAGCCTGTACGACCGCAGCTCGACGAGTTGGGCCGGCGCGTCACCCTGCATCGGGGTGATCGTGCCATGTCGCGGCCGCCCGCGCGCGACGGGTCCTGGCGCGCCCCGACGCGCGGGTTCTGGGTGTCAGAGCGGCGTGATCGTGCCGTGGTCGAGGGCTCCGGCGCGACCCGGGCCGTCCGGGTAGGTGACGAATCCCACGACCGTTCCCTGGTCCAGGTCGAGGACCTGGCTCACGGTCGTGCTGTCCTCGACCCAGCTCACGAACCACACGCCGGGCCTGAGCTCGCTGACGGCCGTCGCGTCCCTCCCGCGCTGGCCCGCGGCCGGCCCCGCGAGCGCGTGCCAGGACACCTCGTCGGCGCCGTAGACGGCGTCGATCTCGAGTCCGCTCGCGTAGCGCAGCCGGAGCCGCCGGCCCGCCAATCCGCCGGCGACGGGGACGGGGACGGGATCGCCGAACACCCAGCGGGTGGCGGCCGATGCGAAATGCGGCTCGTCCTCGACGATGCCGATCACCCGCTCGGGACGCACGGCGAAGACCGGGTTCGCGGCGGGGTCGGGGAAGCCCTCGCCGTACTTGGCGACGTAGACCTCGCGGACCGCGGCCAGCACCCGCTCCCCCACGACGCGCTCGGCGGGTCCGGTCAGCGTGACGGACTCGTCCGCCCGCTCGGTGGCGACGGCGCACCGTCCGCTCGCCAGCAGGTTGCGGGCCTTGCGCGACCGGCCCCCGCAACTGAACCAGAGGGTGTCCTCGACCCACACGCCCCACACGGCGGACACGTGCGGCTCGCCCACGGCGCTCGCCGACGAGATCCAGTAGCGGCGGGCGGCGTCCAGGCGTTCGACGGCCCAGGACCAGGGGAGCAGCCCCTCGTCACCGGTCCTGACGCCGTAGCCCGGCATCCAGGGCCGATCAACCCGGACCGGTTCTCCCACGTTGCCCTCCTCCGATCGGCTGCCGCCCGGCCGTCCCCGTCTTACCCCACGGTGCCAGCCCGGGGTGTCCTGCCGACGTCGTCGGGGTCCTGCTGGCCGGTGCTGGCGGGTGACGCTCGTGCCCCGGGACCAGTCGCCGACGGTCTCGGCCTCGGGCCGGCGCGTGCGCAGCCGCTCGCGCAGGTCCCCCAGCGCCCGCTCGGGCACGTCGATGCGGTAGGGCGTCGCCTCGTCGGACATCGCCGTCCGCTCTCGTCAGCCCGCATTCCCGGATGTTGTGCAGGAGGGGTGGTCCCGTGCAGCATCACCGGTGAGCTCCTGCGGTCGCGACGAGCGACCACGGTCCGCCGACATCGCGAGGTGTCCGATGATCACGTTGGTCGCCGCCCCCAGCAACCTCGGCCTGCGTCCTCCCCAGCCGTCCAGCGTGCCGGGGTGCGCCAAGGCCCCCGAGGCGCTGCGCGAGGCCGGGCTGCACCGGGTGCTCGCCGAAGGGGGCGCCGGCGACGGCGGGGTCGTGCTGCCCGGCCGGTACGTCGACGACGCCGCTCCGGGTCGGCTGCGCAACCAGGAAGCGATCGTCGACCACGCCCGCCGCCTGGCCAGCCGCCTGGGTCGCGTGCTCGACGCTGCCAACGCGCCGCTGGTGCTCGGCGGCGACTGCAGCATCCTCGTCGGTGCCGGGCTCGCGCTGGCCCGCCGCGGCCGCTTCGGCCTCGTGCACGTCGACGGCCACACCGACTTCCGGCACCCGGGCAACTCCCCCGACTGCGCCAGCCTCGCCGGCGAGGACCTGGCGGCCGCGGTGGGCCGGCACTGGCCCGTCGTCGCCGACCTCGACGGACTCGGACCGTACGTGCGACCCGAGGACGCGGTCCACGTGGGCTGCCGGGACGATGACCCGCACCTCGACGAGGTGACCGCCGCCCTCGGGACGGTCCTCCCCGCCCGGGACGTCGTGGGCGACGGCGCCTGCGACGCCGTCGCCGCCGTCCTGGAGGTGGTCGCCGCCCCGGACCTCGAGGGCTACTGGATCCACGTGGACGTCGACGTGCTCGACCCCTCGTACATGCCGGCGGTCGACAGCCCGGACCCCGGAGGTCTGGCGCCCGGCGACCTCGCGGCCCTCCTCGCCGGCCTAGCCCCACGGGCGATCGGCGCCCAGGTCACCGTGTTCGATCCCGACCTCGACCCGACCGGCTCCCACGCCGCCCTGCTCACGGAGGTGCTCGGCGAGGCCCTGCCCGCGCTGGGAACCCGCGCCCGCCGCCGCCGGGCCCGCTGAGCCCGGCGGCCCGGCGCGGCGGACGACCCGACGTGTCAGCCGGCGTCCACCGGCTCGGAGCGGGCGAGCACGGCGCCGTCCGCGTCCAGCGCCTCCGCGGCGACCGACCCGCCGGGCGGGACGTCGACGACCGCGGCGGTCTCGAAGCCGTCGCGCGCCGCCGTGGTCACGGCCTCCAGCTCCTCCGGACCATCGCCGGCGAGGAAGCGCCACGACGCGACCTCCGTGGCGCCGTTCCAGCTGGCGGCCACCTCGACGCGGCCACCGTCGGCGGCCCGCGTCGCGACGTCCGGCAGGGTCGGCGGGCGCCCCGTCCACTCGCTGCGGAACACGCGGTACGAGTCGGCCGGGGCCCAGGTGGCGTCGTAGACGATCTGGCCGTCCGCCGAAAACTCGGTCACCCGACCGCGGCTGCCCCACCCGACCAGCAGGCCGCCGCCAGGCATGACCTGCACGTTGCCCTGGCTGCCGGACAGCACGCCCTCGGGGTGGGTGACGTCGCGGACCACGGCGGCGGTGCCGGCGGCCACGTCGACGTCGAGCACGAGCGCCCGGGACGCGTCGCCGACCGGCGGGTCCGCCTCGTTGTCGAACAAGCTGATGGTGCCGTCGTCGAGCAGGCGGGCGTCGTGCTGCCAGGCGAAGGGCCGGGCGTCCTCGACGACCACGTCGGGGTCCCGCCCACCCATCTGCCAGCGGACCTCCCCGCTCTCGCGGTCCAGGGCATAGACGGCGTGGGTGTTGCGGGCGGAGACGAGCAGCGTGCCGTCCGGTCCCTCGGACACGGAGTTGGCGTGGAACCAGTCGAACGGAGCCTCGGCGCTGCCGTCGTCGTCGAGCCGGTCGGCCGTCGCCGCGGCGTCGGCGACGAGCTCCTCGTAGGTGTCGGTGAGCGGCGAGTGGTCGAGGGCGCTCCAGTCGAACAGGAGCTCGCCGGTCTCGACGTCGACCTCCTGCACGCGGTTGTCGAGGACGTAGCCCTCGGCGGGGCCGCCGACGTCGCTGAGGTCGGCGGGCTCGCGGGGGTACGCGAGGATCAGCGCCGTTCCGTCCTCGGTGAGCTGGAACTCGTGCTGGTCTCCCTCGAGCCCGTCGCCGGCCTGGACCCGGGCGACCTCGCGGTAGGCGTTGTCGACGATGACGAAGTCGCCGTTGCCGTAGCCGCCCAGCGCGTCGCCCTCCCACCAGGTCAACACGGGCTCGCCGCGGTAGGTCTGCACCCGGAAGTCCGTCACCGTGACGGGCCGGGGATTGCTCCACACGACCTCGCCGGCGTGGTCGACGATCAGCGGGCCGGTCTGGGCTCGGGCCTGCTTGGGCGCGAGGAACAGGTAGCCCGGCGTCATCGAGCGGTCCGTGGTGACCTCGATGACCGGGGGCGTGAGGTCGGGCCGGGTGACCAGCTCCCGCGACCGGACGGGAGTCTCGTCCGGCGGGGGCGGCGGCGCCGTCACCGGCGGCGGTTCGGTGGCCGCCGTGTCGTCGCCCTCGTCGTCTCCCGCGCAGCCGGCGATGCCGCCCACGAGGGCCAGCGTCACCGCCGCAGCCGCGAGGCGCCGGCAGGGACCTCGGGATTCTTCGTGCCGGCTCATCGGCGCGGACGTCCGTACAACCCGGCGAGCAAGGTCCGCGTGATCGGGGCCCGCAACTGTTCGCCGGCGTCGATGAACGCGGCGCGGACGATCTCCTGGAGTCTGGCGTTGCTCATGAAGTCCGAGCCAAGCACAGCGGTCACCTCGGCGCCCGGCTCGATGACCACCGAGGGGATGCCGGCCTGGCGCAGGCGCTCGCATTCGTGCCGCAGCTGGCGCCGGGCCCGGCGCCGGATGGCGTCGCCGGCACCCAGGCCGAGCTCGCGGCCGGACATGGGCGAGATCACGACGGCCAGGTCGAGCTCCCGGCGCCGTAGGACGTCGGCGTTGGTCGGTGAGCGCACGCCGCCGTCGATGTAGGGCCGGCCGTCGATGCGGACCGGGCGGAAGTAGCCGGGCACGGCGCACGAGGCGCCGACCGCGGCGGGCAGCGACGCCCACGCGTCGCGGCCGAACACGACGCGCCGCAGGTCGTCCTGGCGCACCGTGCACACCCAGAGGTCGTCCTCCGGCCAGTCGGTGCCGAGGAGGCCGTCGACGGCGACCGTGTGCTCGGAGAGGTCGATCTTGCCGTCGGGCAGCACGCTCGCCAGCGCGCCGAACGGGTCGACGCGCCAGGGGCGGCGCGCCCACGCGGTGACGAGCGCCAGGCTCGGCAGGCGCGGCACGCCGAACATGTGCCCGAGCCGGACGGGCGGCAGGTTGGGGCGCGCCCGGAGCGCCTCGGCAGTGCCCGGCGGGCTGGAGCGGGGCTCGGCTCCGACGGTGATGGCCGACAGGTCCGAGGCCGGGACGCCGCGGCGCAGCAGCGCGCCGGCGAGCGAACCGGCCGAGGTCCCGACGACCACGTCGGCCGTACGGGGATCCCAGCCCAGATCCAGCTCCATCGCTGCGAGGGAGGCCGCGTGGTACGCGAGGCCGATCACTCCGCCACCGCCGAGGACCAGGCCGACACGCACCGCACCTCGCCTGCCCGTTCCCCGTCGCCCCTAGACCGCGACGGGCCGGCGATCCGTGCAGTCGTGTTTGTTGCGATCCGCCGGGTAGCCCGTGATCACACCCGATCAGGAGGGTATCCATGAGCAGCACCGAGACCGGTGACATCACTGGCACGAAGGACAAGGACTACAACATCATCTGGTTCACCGAGGCGTGCCTCAGCAACGCCCTGCGCCTGGAGACCTACGTGAAGGATGCAGAGCGCGAGGGAGACTCGGAGCTGGCCGACTTCTTCCGGCGAGCCCAGGCGGAGAGCCGCAAGGGTGCCGACCAGGGCAAGGAGCTGCTGGCACAGCGCCTCGGCCGTTGAGGGCCGCGTCGGGCGCCGGCGGACGGACGTGCCGTTCGCCGGCGCCCGTACCGTCGATGCCCGCCACGGGATCACCGACACCCGCGAGGAGCAGCTCGGCCAGGACCGTCTCGAGTTCGTCGACTCCTGAGGTCGCCGGTCGGGAGTCAGCGCAGCAGCGCGACGAGGGAGTCGACGTCGTAACGCTCGAAGGCGTCGACGTAGCGGGCCAGCAGGCGACGTTCGGCCTCGTCCATCGGTTCGTCGGGCCGGGAGCCCGAGACGGCGGCAGCGACGCGCCCGGCGGCGCGGTGAGGGCCGGTCCCCGCCAGCGTGGACCGGGCCCGCTGCAGCGCACTGTTCACGGAGGCCACGGAGGTGTCGAGCACGTCGGCGACCTCCGCGGCCCGCCAGCGGAGCACCTCGCACAGGATGAGCACGGCGCGCTGGCGGGGCGGGAGGAGCCGCAGCGCGGCGACGAACGCCAGGCGGACCGCCTCGCGGGAGATGGCAACCTCGCCAGGGTCGCCGGCGTCGCACGGGGACATCGACCCGGTGGACGGCAACGCCCACGTGGGCCCCGGTTCGGCGGGCTCCAGGGCCCGGTCGGCGGCAGTCGACGAGTGCAGGTCCACCGGATCGGGGCGGCGCCGCCGCGCCCGCAGGTGATCCACGCACACGTTCGTGGCGATGCGGTACAGCCAGGACCGCACCCCGGCCCGGCCCTCGAAGCGGTGGAACCCACGCCAGGCGCGCACCAGCGTCTCCTGGACGGCGTCCTCCGCTTCGGAGGCCGACCCCAGCACGCGGCGGCAGTGCGACGTGAGCTCGACCCGGTGGTCCTCGAGCAGGCGCTCCAGGTCCTCGGGGGCGCCGGCGATCGCCGGCGCGGAGCACCGGGCGGAGGTGAGCTCAACCATCGTGGGTCGTCCCCTCCGCCGCCAGGGCCGTGCGCAGCGCCTGCGCGAGCCCGGGGAGGGCGCAGTCCAGCGGGCCGTCGTCGCGGTGTTCGTCGACCTCGACCCCGGCCTGGCGGAGCCCGTCCACGTACCGACGTGTGTCGTCGGCCCCGGGGCCGTGGGTGTACCTGAGGACCGTCGCGGGCGCCACCCCGGCGAGCGACGGCCCGGCCGGTCCGTCCGGTGCGACACGGGTGCCGAGGACGGGGTGGATCAGCAGTTGCCGCATCAGCGGCGGCCACTCCTCGTCCCGGGCCAGCCGCGCCACGGCCGCGGCGACGCCGCCGCCGGGGCCGGCTCCCCCGACGACCAGCCGCCCGGAGTCGGCGCCGAGCTCCGCGGCGTGGTCCGCCGCCCACTGCGTCGCCGTCGTGCCGTCCTCCGCCGTGGCTGCGGTGGGCAGGACGGGCGGCCCGGCGAGAGGCCGGTGCGACGCGGCCAGCACCACGACGCCGGCCAGCGCGCACATGCTGCGTCCCACGCCGTCGCCCGCGTCGTCGAGGTCGGGGCCGCCAGGCGGGAGGTACACGAGCAGGGCGGGGGCGGCGGCGCGCCCCGTGGGCGCGGGCCAGTGCACCCGGCAGCGGAGCGGCCCGGCGCGGCCCCGCAGCTGCAGGTCGGCGACCCGGTGCACCGCGCCATGCGGCTCGGCTCCGGACGACGGGAGGATCATGGGCGCACCGTCGCACCGGCACCCCCGCGGAGGGAAAGGCCGAGTGTGCATCGCGGCAGTGCGCCGATCGCATGACCACGGCGGGGGTCGCCGGGTCATGATGGTGTCCATGGAGGACGCACGCAGGACGCCCGCCGGCAAGGTGCTGCCGATGCCGAAGGCACCCGACGGGGTCGAGCTGCGCCACCTCCGGGCCTTCGTGGCCGTCGCCGAGGAGCTGAACTTCGGGCGGGCCGCCACGCGGCTCTACCTCTCGCAGCCGGCGCTCAGCCGGCAGATCCGGGCCCTGGAGCGGTTGATCGGTTGCGACCTGCTGCGCCGCTCGACCCACAGGGTGGAGCTCACGGTGGCCGGCGAGGCGCTGCTCGACCGCACCCGCCGGCTGCTCGACGACGTGGACGACGCCGTCGCCACGACCCGCTCGGTCGGCGGCGAGACCGAGGGGCGCCTCGCCCGCATCTGGGAGCCGGTCAACGACCTGACCTCGGCCGGCAGCGACCTCCAGACACTGCGGAACGTGTGCGAGGAGCTGCACGCGCAGTTCCCGCTGCCCGACGTCGATGTGCGCCCCGTGAACGCCGGGGGCGTGCCGTCCCTGGTGGTCGGGCCGCCCCCGGCCGCGCCGGCCACGCTTCTCTACCTCCACGGCGGGGGCTATGTCATGGGCTCGGCGTTCGGGTACCGGCACCTGGCGGGAGCCCTGGCCCTGGCCGCCGAGGCGACCGCGTTGGTCCCCGAGTACCGCCTGGCGCCCGAGCACCCGTTCCCCGCCGCGCTCGAGGACGCCCTACGCGCCTACCAGTGGATGCTCGACAGCGGTGCGGCACCGGACGAGGTCACCGTCGCCGGCGACTCCTCCGGCGCGGGCCTCGCCCTGTCGCTGCTGCTCACCCTGAAGGCGCAGGGTCTCCCGATGCCGGGCGGCGCGGCCCTGCTCTGTCCCGGCGTCGACCTCACCTTCGACGACGACCTCGAACCCTCGAACGAGATCCAGCCCACCCTCACGGTCGAGCAGCTGCGCAGCTTCGCCGAGTCGTACCTCGGCGGGCACCCCGCCGACGACGGCGTGGTGCACCCGCTCGGCGCCGACCTCACGGGCCTGCCACCGCTGCTGATCCAGGGCGGCACCGGCGACGTGATCGTCGAGGACGCCCATCGGCTGGCCGACCGCGCCCGCCGGCACGGCGTCGACACGCGCCTCGAGCTCTACCCGGTCGACACCCACGATTTCCAGGTCTTCTGGTCGTTCCTGCCGGAGGCGGCCGACGCGGTGGAGCAGGCCGGACGCTTCGCCCACGACACCCGCGCCGCCCGGGACACCGGCGCCGGCGCCCCGAGCCCCCGCTAGTGCCCCCGCCGGCCGGCGCACACCGGTGGGGCCGCTCGGCGCGTCACCCGCGCGACCACGCCGCGACGGTGACATCGACCCGGGCGCCGTCGCGGCGGCTGAGGTCTTGCGGGCTCGGCGGTGCCGGCGGCGTGACGTCCCGCGGCCTCAGGGGTGGCTGCGGATGAGCACGGCGGCCACGTCGTCGTCGAGGGGCACGCCCGCGTCGTCGGGACGGCGCGCGGCGACGACGAGGTCCTGGAGCAGGGCGTCGATCGGCCGGTCGGCCGCGGCGGCGCCGAGCTCGTCGGCCAGGAGGGCGATGCGCTCGGGCATCGGTCGCATGCGGCGCTCGACCAGCCCGTCGGTGTAGGCGAGCACCAGCGAGCCGGGCGGCATCTCGAGGTACCCGAGCCGGGACGGCTGCAGCGGCAGGCCGATGAGGGGCTGGCGGGCGTCGTCCAGGGTCGTCACATCGCCGTTCGGGAGCCGGAGCAGGGCCGGTGGGTGCCCGGCGCTGAGGTAGCCGACGCGACGCCACCGGTGGTCCACGTGGATGAGCTGGGCGGTGGCGTAGATGGCGTCGCCCTCCGCGAGCATCGAGTTGGCCTGGGCGAAGACCCTGTCGAGGGGTGTGTCGGTGCGGATGAGGCCCGCGATGAGGTGCTGGAGCTGGGCCATGGCGGCGACCGCCTCGACCCCGTGGCCCGTGACGTCGCCGACGACGACCACGAGGCTGCCGTCGTCGAGGGCGATGGTGTCGTACCAATCGCCGCCGATGCCGACCGCACCGCTGGCCGGCTCGTAATGCACCGCGATGTCGAGGCCCGCCACGGTGGGCGTGGGCGTCAGCAGGCGGCGCTGGAGCGCGGCGACGACCGCGTGCTCGCCCTCGTGCAGCGTGGCGCGCTCGAGCGTCTGGCCGATCAGGTCGGCCACAGTGTTGAGCAGGGCCAGCAGTGTCGGGTCGAACGCCACGGGCGCCGACCACCCGATCGACAGCACGCCGATGACCTGGGCCTCCGGGTCGCGCAGGGGCAGGTGAGCCGTGGCGTCGAGGCCTGGGGCCACGGCCCGCCCCTCGAGATGGGGATAGCGGTCGGCGGCGCTCGACGCGTCGGGGAACGTGACGAGGTCGCCGCTCCAGAAGGCGTCGGTCTCGGGTGTGCCCTCGTCGAGGGGCCGGGGCCCCGCCTCCACCGCCGGGTCGGTGCCCTCCCCGGCCGTGCTGCCGTCGGTGGCGGCCGCGTCGTCCGCTCCGGGCGGGTACAGCGGCTCGAGGAACCGAGCGCCGGCGTCCCCGACGGCGATGACCGCCTGGCGGGCCTCGACGAGCCGGGGCACGTTCTCCGCGACGGCCGCCGCCACGCCGGCCCGGGTCACGGTCGTGGCCAGGGCCTGGGCGAGGGTTCCCAGGGCCTCGGCCCGGCGCTGATGGACACCGGCGAGACGGGTGCGCTCCAAGGTCTGGGCGGCCACGTCGGTGACGGTCGAGACGGCCGACACCAGCGCGCTGTCGAACACCATCGCGTCGGCCCAGGCGAAGGCCGCTGCCCCGATGGCCGTGCCGCTGCTGTCGTGGAGCGGGAGGACGGCGGCGGCGGCGAAGCCGGCCCGCCGGGCGTCATCGACGGCCTCGGGGTAGCGCGCGGCGTATTCGTCGAGGTCGGCGATCCACACGGCGGCGTCACGGCGGACGGCATCGGCGAGGGGCACCGGCGCGTCGAGCGGCACGTGCAGGTAGCGGTCGTCGAGGTCGGCGGGCGGCCCGGAAGGGACGACCGAGCCGAGGCGGCCCGCCGCCGGGTCGAGCACGCGGACGTTGGCGTGGACGGCCCGGAGGGCGTATCGGGCGTGGTCGCGCAGCCGGTCGGCCACGTCGCCCGCCGAGGCCGCCACCGCCATAGCGGCGGCCAGCTCCGCGAGCTGGGTCGTCCGCTCGGCCAGCTCGGTGCGGCGCAGCGTCTGGCCGCACAGGCGGGCCAGGGTCTCGACCATGCTCCGTGTGCTCGCGTCGATGGCGACGGGCGCCGTCCACCCGAAGGCCAGCACGCCACTGACCGCGCCGCCGGTCCCGTACAGCGGGGAGGCCGCTGCGGCGGTGACGCCCGCAGCCCGGACGGCGGCCAGCAGCTCCGGGTGGTGCCGCTGGTAGGCGACGAGGTCCTCGACGACCACCGTCCGCCCCTCGCGCACGGCCTCGGCGGTGGGAACGTGCAGATCGAGCGAGACCCGCTCGTAGGAGCCGAGCGTCGCGGCGTCGAGGGGGGTGCCCCGGTTGCTCATCGTGATGTGCTCGGCGTCGCGCAGCAGGCCCACGTCCGCGTAGTCGGCCCCGATCACGGCCGCCACCTCGGACGAGACGACCTCGATCACCGTGTCGGTGTCCGCGGCGAACGACAGCCGCCGGGCGACCATCGCCAGAACCGCGTCGCGGGAGGCGTCGTCGGCCAGGCGCTGCGTGAGCCGCTCGCTCGTCTCCTGGTAGCGGCGGTCGAGGCGGGCTGAGTAGACGAGCAGCCCGGCGAGCAGCAGCGTGGCGATCCCGATCGCGACCGGTATGCCGAGCCCGGGTCCACCGGGGTGGTCGGCCACGACGGTCCAGGAGCGGTCGCCCGCCCGCACCCGGGCGGATCCGCCCTGCACGGCGTCCCCGGCGAGGGCGGTGTCGCCGTCGAACAGCGTCACGCGCGTGCCGTCGGGCACGCGGTCCCGCGCGGAGGCCACAAGGTCGTCGGCCGCGAGGGCGCTCGACACGAACCCGACGAGCCGGTCCTCGGAACCCCGGCTGCGGGCGAAGAGCGGCTGGACGAGGACGAAGCCGGCCCGGCCGTCGGTCGACAGCGAGCTGGCCGGCGCGAGGACCGGTTGACGCTGCTCGGTCGCGGCCGTCGTCACCGCCGCCCCGACCGGATCACCGGCGAAGTCGAAGCCGAGCAGGGCGGCGGCCTCGGCGTCGTCGGGCACCACGTCCACGACCGGCAGGTAGCGGCGGCGCTCGGCGGCGGGGACCAGCTCGTCGCCCTCCCGGTCCTCGATCGCGATGCCGGTCCCGTCCTCGAACACCTCGCGCTCCGGACCAGGCACGACCTGCACCAGCTGCAGCGACGGGAAGTCGGTGGCCCCGACGACGTCGGTGGCGTACGCCTCGAACTCGTCGGGGGTGACCGTCCCGTCGACGCCGAGGGCGGCCGCACCCCGCAACGCGGCCATGCTGCGAACGACCTGGTCTTCGATGGCGGTGGCGGCCTGGCTCGCGGCCTGACCGTCGCGCCGCTCGGCCCGGCTCCGTTCGTGGGCGAATCCCACGCCCGCGGCCCCGGCGCCGAACGCGAGTATTCCGGCCACCGCCGAGGCGGCGACCACCCGTTGCAGCCGGGGACGGGGCGGCCGTGCGGGGACGACCACGGTGCGTGCCGGCTGCGCCTCCCGCTCCGGAGCCGACGCCGGCTCAGGGGCCGGCGCCGGCGCCTCCCCACCCACGTCCACCGGGGACGCCTCGTCGTCGCTCGTCGTCGCGGCCACGGCCGACGGCTCAATCCTCGTCCCGCACCTGGGCCATGTCGGCCGCACGGTAGCGCCCCTCGCGCTCGGGCGAGGCCTCCGGCGGGTCGCGGGGCGACCACCCGTCCCGACGCGCCACGGCGTGGATGGCCGCCAGCACCACCGACCCCAGGACGAGGCCGGCGACCACCTCGGAGATGCGGTGGTGACCCCGGGCGAGCCGGCTCAGGCCCACGCCGACCGCGGCGAGGCCGGCGATCACCTGCGCCGCCCGGCGGGCCTGCGGGCGCCCCACCGGGACGAGCGCGGCGAGCGCGCCGAAGCCGACCATCGCGGCGGCGGCGTGCCCGGAGGGAAACGAGCCGGTGGCGGGCGGCGCGTCGGCGGCCGGTACGGGTGGGCGGTCGCGGCCGACGGCGGTCGCCACCGCCATGAACACAGTGAGCTCCAGCGTCAGGGCCACGCCGACGAAGGCCAGGTCCCGCCATCGCCGCCGGTGTCTCGACACGACCGCCGCCACGACGACGACCAGCACGACCCCGGTGATGTCACCGGACTGGGAGACCGTGAGCGTCACCAGCTCCACGGCCCGGCCGCCGCGCCCGGCGAGGTCCTCGGTGAGCGCCTCGTCCGTGTCGGCGGCCGCCGCCTCGAGGACCGACCCGGCCAGCACCAGCACCGCGGCGAGCAGCACGGCGACGGCCAGCAGGGTGCGGGCGGAGCGACGCGCGCGCGCCTCGATCGGGGTGTGGTCGGTGTCGGATCCGATGCCGGTGCGTACCCACCCGCGGGCCGGTCCACCCCCGTTAAGGCCGTCCCGGCGCGTCCGGTCTCAGCCGTACACGAGTCGTGTGACCCAGTCGGCCACCACGGCGGGCTTGTCCTCCCCGTCGATCTCGACCGTGACCGTGCGGGTGAGGTGCAGGGTGTTGGCGTCGCGCAGATCGACGGAGGTGAGCACGCTGGAGGCCCGGATGCGCGAGTCGACCTTCACCGGGTTGATGAACCGGACGCGGTCGAAGCCGTAGTTCACGCCCATGACGATGCCGGCGAGCCGGCTCATGTCCTGTGGGATCGAGCCGGACAGGTGGGTGAGCATCGACAGCGTCAGGAACCCGTGGGCAATCGTGACCTTCCACGGCGAGAGCTGAGCGGCCTGCTCGGGGTCGACGTGGATGAACTGGTGGTCGTGCGTGACGTCGGCGAACGCGTCGATCTGGTCCTGGGTGACCTGGAACCAGTCGCCGGCGCCCTCGGGCGTTCCGACGGCCTCGTGGAACAGCTCGTACGCGTTCTCGGCGGCGGTGGCCATGGGCCGGAGCGTACTTGTGGCCCCTCCCGCCGGCGGCAACCGCCGGCCGCCCCGGGGCCATGGGACCCCGGGGCGGCGGCGCGCGGGCGGCGCCACGCCAGGCGTTCGTCACGGTGGCGAAGCACCGCAACGCCAGCGGCACGCACATGGCGATCACGAGGACGCACCGGCCCACCATGGCGGGCGCGGACGAGGCCCAGCGACAGGCCCGCCGCGACCTTAAGCCGGCCCCAGCAGGCCCAGGGCGAACGCCAGGACGCCCCGGCGAGAGCGCCAGCGCCTCCAGGGCGAGCGGCTCCGCGACCGCCAGTCCGAGGAGGCCCGGCGCCAGGCCCCGATCCGCCGGGGCACCGACGCCGGCGGACCGGGCGGCCCGACGCGCTAGGTGGTGTGCCCCGCGGTCGTGGTGGTCTCGGCGTCGAGGGTCTCCCCGGTCTCCAGCAGCGTCTTGAGACCGGCGAGGAGCTCGGGCCAACCTCCCGACTCGGGGTTTCGCCCGCTGACGGCACGCAGCATCTCGCTCCCCGGAGCGAAGCCGTCGTGGGTCACGGTCAGCTTCACGACCGGGCCGGCCGGTTCGATGTCGAAGCTGACCCGGGACCGCTGCTCCTTCACGAGCTCGGCGAGGCGCTCCTCCGACCAGCCGAACCGGTCGGCATGCTCGGGCTGGAAGGTGTGCCACGTGTAGGCGAGCCGCCGGTACGGCTCCGACTCGAGCACGACCTGGTCGCGGTCCTCGGGCGCCCCATCCTCTCCCGTCTGCCACAGGACCGGCGAGCCGACCTGCCAGTCGGAGTGCAGCGCCGAGCCCCAGTACCGCAGGGTGAACGCGGGTTCCGTGAGCGCCCTCCACAGCTGCTCGGGGGTGGTCTTGATGTACGTCGAGTACACGAACTCGGTCTCGTCCATGGCGCTGTCCTCCAGTGCCCGTCTCAGGTCCGCGAGCGCCTGGGCCCGCGGGCGGTCGTACCGGCCGATCCATCGGTCGGCGATGTCGTTGATGGGCGCCGTGTTCAGGTGGTGCAGCTTCTGCCGGCCGCGCCGGCTCGTTGTGACGAGGTTCGCCGCCTCGAGCACGGCGAGGTGCTTCGTCACCGACTGCCGGGCCATGACCAGCCCCTCGCACAGCTCCCCGAGGCTCTGCCCGTTGCGGGCGTTCAGGCGGTCGAGCAGCTCGCGGCGGCTGGGGTCGGCAAGTGCCTTGAAGACGGCGTCCATCGTGATCCTCGACATGCAGCCGGATGGCTGCCTCTTCCACCATAGGCAGCCATGCGGCTGCATGTCAACCGTCGGCCGTCGAGGTGATCGCGTCGCGGCCTTCGCCGTCGAGGGCGACGTTGCCGACAGCCGGCGTCGTGCCGCGGCGCCGTCCTTCCACCCGACATCCGGGCACCGGCCGATTGGGGACGAAGCCGAGCGACCAGTGGACGGCGACGCTCGCCGGGCGCTGAGACGCGACAGCCCGTCTGCCGGTGTGTCGACCGACGCGAGCCAACGCGGCGAGGCGCCCGGCTGGGCCGCTAGCTGATCCGGCGGTAGATCGCCTGCCGGGCATCCGCCGCGTACGACGGGCCCGCCCGGTCGATGAGGGCGACCCAGCTCTCATCGGCCATCAGAGCCGACTCGGCCCGCTCGAGAGCACCGATGTCGGCGAACCCGGTCGTCCATCGGCAGCCGCCGTATGCCCCGGTGGCGTCGACGAGGAACATCGTGGGTGCACCGGTGATCCGGGTCGCCGCCTCGGCGATCTCCACGCCGTTGGCCAGGGCAGCGCTCAACTGGCCGTTGGCCGCTCTCGCTCTCGCCGTCGTGACGTACTGCGGCCTCGGCGCCGAGGGTTCGGGCTGACCGGACACGACCTGCGCCAAGCCGTCGGAGACCGGCCCGGCGAACAGCCGAGCTCCCCCCTCGACCAGGTCGATGTAGCTGTCGGACGTCGCCAGCTTGTCGTTCGCCTCCTCGAGGTGCTCGAGGTCCTCGACGAACGCCGCCCACACGGTTGTGCCCTGCTCGGGGGACATGGTCGACGCCCATGCCTGGATGTCGAGCCCCGTCTCCTGCTGGACCTTCTCGGTGACCGCCCTGACGAAGCCCATGGCGTCACGGATTGAGCCGGGAGCGAACCGCCCGGCGCGAGTGAACAGGAACATGCGCCCTCCTTTCACCCTGCGTGACCTCATTGGGCCACGCGGGGTGATTGTCGCGCCGCGCCCGCGGGCTGACAACGAGTTCCGCCGGCGAACCGAACAACACCCGTGTCCCCGACAGCCCGCTCGACGGACCGTCCGTCAGGACCCCGACCCGACGTCCTTCACGTAGCGATGCGACGGCACCGAGATGGGTCCCTGCTCGGCCGACGCCGAGTAGTCGAACGGCCCGTCGTCGACCCACCCCTGGCGCTCGTAGAACCGACGCGCCCGCGCGTTCCCCGCCACGACCGCAAGCCATGCTGCCGGGTGCCCGGCCTCCCTGACCAGCCGCTCGGCCTCCGCGAGTAGCCGGTCGGCCACCCCCGTGCCGCGGTGGCGCCCCGAGACGTAGACCTGCTCGACCTCGTCGTCGACGACCATCACGAACCCGGCCACGACGCCATCGAGGGTCGCCACGGTTGTGTCGTCGACCCGTTCGGCAGCCCTTTTCCGGAACGACGGCCCGGTCCGGGCCGCGACCAGTTCGTCCGGGACGAACCCGAGGTGTCCATCACGCCAACCGAGGTGCCAGATCTCGGCGATCTCGGCTGCGTCGGCGTCCGTCGCCGGTCGCATCACGAGAGTCGTGCGAGGTTCAGTCACCGGCGCCCAGATCACTCGCCGGGCGGTCGACCAGCTCGACCAGCTTCTTCGGCGCGAGGACGCAGTAGCTCTCGGTGAGGAGCTCCGCGACCTCGTCCCAGTCGACGTCGGCATCGAGCACCATGCCGACGACGTCGCGCCCCCACCCGGCCCAGAAGAACGGATGGCCGGCGCTGCGGAGTGCCTCGAGCTCGGGACCCGACGACCGGAACGTCAGCACGATGATCGGGCCGGACGCCTCCGCGGCGCGGGCGTAGGCCGGGGGCCGCCCCGTGTCCACCGTCAGGACGTGCGCGAAGGTCCGCTTGCGGATCCGCCAACGCGTACCGACCCATGCCGGCTCCTCGTACGCCTCCGGCAGCCCGAGGCACACGGGCCGGAGCTCGGCGAGGATCTCCGGCGGGACGTCCTCGTACTCGGTCACCCCGTCACCCCCTTCGCTCGACGCTACCGGCGCCGTGGTTGGGAGGCTGTCGCGATGCACCTGGGCGTGCTGTCGGACGTGCACGGCAACCGCGTGAAGGCAGCGTCGGCAATCCGATCACCGACCACCTCCGCGCCAGCTGCGTGATCGTCCACGCCGACCGCCACGGCCACCGACTCGAGCACCGACGGGTCGCCTACGACCGGGCCGCCTTCCTGCGGCGCCTCAGGGACTCCCGACACCCTGCCCACGACCACATCGCCTCGTTCCAGCGTGGCGAGCAGGTCCGGTACCCGTCACGACGTCCGGGCGCCCCCGTCGCCACCTGAAGCGATGGCGACGCCGCGCGAGGCTGGCGCCATGGGACTGCAGGACTACGTGGCGTGGCACGACGGCTACGGGGAACCGGGGTCCCACCTGCACCTCCGCCTCCTCGTCGTCCAGAGCCTCATCGCCGAGGCGCTCGATCACCTGGCGCCCGGACCGGTCCGGGTTGTCAGCATCTGCGCAGGGCAGGGCCACGACATCCTCACCGTGGCCCGTCGCCAGCGACGAGCAGACCTGAGCGGCCGCCTGGTCGAGCTCGACCCGACCAACGCGGCCGCCGCCCGACGCGCCATTGACGCCGCTGGCCTCGACGGCTTCGAGGTCGTCGAGGCGGACGCCGGCAGCTCCGACGCCTACGCCGGTGCGGTGCCGGCCGAGCTGGTGCTGGCCTGTGGCGTCTTCGGCAACATCAGCGACGACGACATCGAGGCCACGGTGCGGTTCCTGCCTGCGCTCTGCGCTCCCGGCGCCTGGGTCGTCTGGACGCGGCACCCGAGGGACCCGGCGATCATCGACGCCCTCCAGGGTTGGCTCGTCGACGCCGGCTTCGAGCCGCGACAGGTCGTGATACCCGCCGATCGCAGCTTCGGCGTGGGCGCCGCCCGCCTGGTCACGACGCCGAAACCGTTCCGGCCCGGCCAGCACCTCTTCACATTCGTCCGCTGACGGCCGGCTCCGGGTTCCCGTCACTAGGGTGTCGCAGGCGGCGAGCCTCGTGGGCGGCCCGGCGCGGAGGTGGGGACGTGGGGGCGACGCTGCGACGGCCGATCGTTCGGTGCGTGATGGCGCTGGTGGCCGCGGTCACCGTGGCCGCCTCGTGTGCGGTGCCGTCGGCCGGCGCCTCCCGGCCGCCGGACGGAACGGATCTGGTGCCGACCGGCGTCAGCCGGGCCGAGGCGCTCGCCGCGGAGGGGCTCGGTCCGGGTGGCACCGGCGTGCCAGGCGCGACCGGAGGCCCGGGCGACCCCGGCGCGGTCCCGCCCGGCGTGCCCGACGGAGTGCCGGGCCTGCCTGCGGCGGGTGGCGTGCCGGGCGATCCGGCCGCGCAGGCGGCGCAGCTGGGCCCGGGCGGCGCTCTCGCCTCGGCCGAGCCCTCCGCTGCAGCAGGGAACACCGCCGCGGCGACGGCCGACGCCGTCACCGTGACCGCGACGCCCTCGTCCGGCCTCGTCGACGGGACCGTGGTGACCGTGACGACGACCGGTCTGCCCGCCGGCGCATGGGTGGTGCTCGGGCAGTGCCCGGCTGGGGCCATGGACGTGACGGCCTGCCTGATCGGCGCGGACGCCTACGGCCAGGCGAGCTCCGCCGGCACCGCGACGCTCACGCTCGAGGCCAGCACACTCCTGCCCACCGCCGGCGAGCCGGTCGACTGCCGCGCCGAGGGCGCGTGCGTGGCTGGCGTCGCCCTCGCGGACGTCGCAGGGTGGGAGATCGTCGGGTCGGCCCCGTTGGCGTTCGACCCGGCGGTCGAGCCGCTTCCGCTCCCGTCCGCGACGGTGTCACCGTCGCAAGATCTCACCGATGGCCAGGTCGTCCGGGTCACCGGCGTCGGGTTCGGTCGCTCCGACTACGTCGGCGTGCGGCAGTGCGTTGCGGGGCCGGCGGGGGCGGATCTCGCGTGCGACTGGGACCTCGGTGAGTACGCGCCGGTGGAGCCCGACGGCACGTTCACGCTCGACATCGCGGCGTACATGCTGATCGAGGTCGGCGGCAGCCGGCAGGTGGACTGCCGGCGGGCAGGGTCGTGCCTCCTGGTCGCGTTCTACGGGGACTCGCCGCTCGCCACGGTGCGGCTGCCGATCGCGTTCGACCCGGACGCAGCGCCGGCCCCACCGCCGGTCGTGTCGGTGACGCCCGCGAGCGGGCTCGTCGACGGGCAGCTCGTCGACGTCCGGGCCTCGGGCCTGCCGACCGTCAGCGCCGGTGCCGCCGTCTACCAGTGCGCCCCCGCCGATCCCGGCTGGGAGAGGTGCGTCTACCTGTCCTTCGGGAGCGAGGTGTCCCCCGACGGCACGCTGGTGACCCAGGTTGCCGTGGCGGCACGGGTGCCCACCTACGCCGGGGCGGTCGACTGCCGGACATCGTCGGAGCCGTGCGCCGTCGTCGTGGGCCCGTCCCCGGGGTCGCCCCGGTCGGGGCGCGCCGAGGTGTCGTTCGACCCGACGGGACCGCTCCTGCCGGACCCGTCCATCACGGTCGCGCCCGACGAGGATCTCACGGACGGGTCCACCGTCACCGTGACCGGCGCCAATTTCCCGCGGCTGGGCTACGTCGACGTCTCGCTGTGCTCGGCGGGCGACGAGTCCCTGTGCGACCCCGCCGCCTACGCCTTCCCGGAGGTCGACGACTCCGGGGCGTTCACCGCGACGCTCGTCGTCGAGGGCCGCTTCGACGTCGAGTTCGACGACCTGTCCGTCGACTGTCGGCAGGCGCCCGGGTGCGCCATCGTCGCCCGGGACTACCTCCGCGGCGCGACGGTGTCGGCACGGGTCACGTTCGCCCCGCCGCCGCCGTCGCGGGGCCGTTACCGCGACCAGGTCTTCACCGAGGTCGACGTCGACCTCGACATCGCCTACCGGCAGACGGTCGACCACCACGGCAACCCCGTCGAGCTGCACATGGACATCTACCGCCCGGCCGGCGACACGGCGACCCAGCGGCCGGTCGTCCTCTGGATGCACGGCGGCTACTTCATCTTCGGCGACAAGTCGAACATGGCCGGCTACGCCCGCGACTCCGCCCGCCGAGGCTATGTGGCCGTGTCCCTGCAGTACCGGCTGCGGTCGGACATCCCCACGAGCGACGTCGCCGGCATCGTGGCCGCGGCCTACGACGCCTACGACGATGCGACGGCGGCGCTCGCCTGGCTGCGCGAGCACGCCGCCGAGTACGGCATCGATCCCGACGCCATCGTGGCCGGCGGCTATTCGGCCGGCGCCGTCACGGCGTTCAACCTCGCGTACCTCCCGGGACAGTCGGGGCCGGCGACCTCGCCGGTGCAGGCCGCCCTGTCGGTGGCCGGCGCCACCTTCGGGGTGCCCGAGGTCGGCGAGCCGCCCGTGCTCGCCTTCCACGGCACCGACGACACCACCCTCGCGATCGGGAACGCCCGGTCGACCTGCACGGCCGCGCGGGCCATCGGCCTGATCTGCGACCTCGTCGAGTACGAAGGTGCCGGCCACGAGATCTTCGGCACCCAGCAGCGCGACATCCTGCGGCGCTCCGCGGACTTCGTGGCCGACCACGTGCTCGAGCCGCAGGGCTACTTCGACCTGACGGCCGACGCCGGAGGCCCCTACGAGGTGGTCGAGGGATCGACGATCACCCTGTCCGGGACGGCCACGACCGGCGACGGCCGGCCGGCGCACGCCGCCCTGGCGTGGGCGCCGCCCGAGCGGGTAGACGACGCGTCCTCGGCGACGCCCACCCTCGCCGGCGTGGACGACGCCACCGAGACCCTCGCGCTCACCGCGACCACGACGACCGGGGCCACCGACACCGACACTGCCGAGGTCGTCACCGTGAACGCCGCCCCGGCGACCGCGGGCCTCACGCTCGACGGCGTGCCCGCGGGCACCGCCGCCGGCCTCACCGCCACCGTGACCGATCCCGGGCTCGCCGACACCCACACCGCCCAGGCCGACTGGGGTGACGGGACGGTCGAGCCGGTGACCGTCACACCCACCGGGCCGGGGACGGCCACGGTGACGGGCGCCCACACCTACGCGCAGCCGGGCGCCTACGCCGTGACGCTGACGGTCACCGACGACGACGGCGGCACCGCCACGACCGAGGCCATTGCGACGGTCGGTTGCACGATCACCGGCACCGAAGGGGACGACGTCCTCGTCGGTAGCCCGCGGGCGGACGTCGTGTGCGGCCTCGGCGGGAACGATCTGCTCTGGGGCGGGCCCGGCGCCGACGTGCTCATCGGGGGACCAGGCGACGACTGGCTGTTCGGCGGCCCCGGCAACGACCGCAACCTCGGCGGCCCGGGCCACGACGTGGCCGTCGACCGGGCCGGGCGCAACACCTGCGAGGCGGAGCTGGCGTTGTGTCGCAGCGCCCGGTGACCAGGATCAGGCGGCGCGGGCTGGCCTCGAGTCCCTGCGAGATGACCTGTCGAAGGCGACCGGACGCGGCCTGCGGCCGCCGCGGACCGGAACCGGGCGCGGTGGCGCTCGCCGGGGAAGACACGGGCCGCCAGCGTCGCGTCGACGCCCTCAGCGCTCGTGGATCGGGTGGATGGTGCCGAAGGCGATCGACGCGACCAGGCCGCACAGGATGCCGAGGCCGGCCCCGCCCACCACATCGAGGGGCAGGTGGGCGCCGTAGTAGATGCGCGCCAGGCCGACGGCCGACGCCAGCGCGTACGGCGCCACGCGCCAGCGCCCGGGCAGCAGGGGCGTGACCACGGTGGCGAGGGCGAAGGCGGTGGTCGTGTGGCCGGAGACGTAGCCCCGGCCGTGCACGCCCGCCTCCCGCAGCTGGACCTGTTCGAGTAGGTCCTCCGGCCGCCCTCGCTGGACGGCGTGCTTCACGACCTTGGCCACGACCCAGCCGAGCAGCACCGCCGACGAGGCGGCCAGGGCGGGCCGCGCCCGCCGCGTGAACGCGTAGACCCCGATGCCGCCCGCGACGACCATCCAGAAATTGCCGAGCTGCATGACAGGCCAGACCGGCCAGCGCCACGCCCCGGGAAGGCCGTTCACGATGTCGAAGACGCGGACCTCCCAGTCCGCCACAGTGTCCGTCCTTGCGGCCAGCAGCCAGCTCACCCCCAGGAGGCCGACGCCGGCCGCCGCCTCGGTGTGGTGACGCCCCCACGGCCGCGCGCCGACGAGGCGCCGAGCGCGCTCGGACGGAGGGGACGTTCGGGCCATGGGAACGCTCGCGATCAGGCGACCGGGGACATCAGCAGTGTGAACCTAGGGCGTCCCGCGCCGGATGCGTCGTCCCGGCACGCCCAGGGCCAGGTTGAGGCACGAACCGATGACCACGCCGAGGGCCGCCCCGCAGATCACGTCGAGCGGGTTGTGGGCGCCGACGTAGACCCGGCCGACCATGACGAGGACGACGAGCACCCACGCGACCGGTCTCCAGCGACGCGGCAGGTAGGGCACGACGAGGCAGGCGATGGCGGCGATCATCACTGCGTGGCCCGAGACGAAGCTCTCGCCGCGGGCGCTCACGTCACCTCGCAGCTCCGCCTCCGGGCCGACGGAGGTCCCGGGGCGTTCGCGGCTGACGAGGGCCTTGACCACCCGCTCGAGGACGAGCTTGGCAACGGTGGCCAAGAGGAGGCCCGCCGCCAGGCGGTAGCGCCGGAGGATCGCTGCGACGACCGCCGCGAGCGGCGCGACCACGAGAACGCCCAGCTGCTGGAAGGGCCAGAGCACCGGGTACAGCCAATCGGGGAGGCCGTTGACCGCCTCGAACGTGCTCTCCTCCCAGCCCGGCACCGTCCCGTCCCTGACCACGGCCATGCCGGCGGCGAGCACCGCGACACCCGCGGCCGCGGCCAGCGCGTCACCCCGTCGCCGCGTCCAGGTCGTCGGGGCGGTGCCCGTGTCGACGTCGCTCACGGGCGGCACCTCTCCACGGCGGATGGCGACCCGGGCGCGTCGATCATCCGGTGCACTCGGTCCCGGCGCCGCACAGCTCGAGACCGCTCCGGTCAAGGACCTCTTCGGCCAGCGCCGCCCGCGGCTCGAAGGCGAGCGCCTGCTCGGCGCTGAACATGAGCGCCGGGTCCGCCCCCTCGTCGAACGCGAACCGGTACGTCACGCAGCCGCCCGGGAACAGGTAGTAGCGGGTGCTCCGCAGATCGGGCGGCAGCCGTTCCGGCTGCTCGAACCTCTCGGTCCCCAACTCGTCGCTGGGCACCTGGGTCGCGTTCGACACGTCGCAGTCGTCGCGCGGGGACAGCGTGACCTTGACCGCCTCGTCTCCGCCGAGATCGGAGTCGAGCGAGAAGGTGGCCCGATGGCGCTTGACGTGGACGCTGCCCTGCTCCCACCCGGCGGGCAGCGTCGCGATGCAGGGCACCTGCGTGGCGTCCGGCACCGACTGGGCCACGAGGATCATCAGGCGGCCGGTGCCGCAGTCGGGTGCCGCACCCAGGGGGAGGTTGTTGGTCGGTGCGAACATGTCCACGGCCTCAGTGGTGGCGAAGACCAGAGCCGCGGCGACGGCCAGGGCCAACCCGACGCGGCGGAGGCTCCATCGCTGGATGGCGATGCGCGGTCGCTCCGGTGCCAGCCGGCGGAACTGGCCGATCAGATCCCTGCCGTCGCGCTTCATCACGGCACGGAGCTGGGTGGGGCTGGCCACACCCCGGGTGGCGGCGAAGGCCTCCGCGATGTCGTCGGGCGTGAAGTACCGCAGGGCCCGCTCGTAGACGCGCTCGGCGTCGGTCCTGACTGCGAGGACGAGCATCATGTTGCCGAGGTCGACGGCCTGGCGCCACGGCGACGGTCGGACCTGGACGAAGAAGGCGTCGATGAGGAAGACCTCGCCGTCGCGCACGAGCAGGTTGGCCGGCTTGATGTCGCGGTGCGCCAGGCCGGCGTCCCACAGCCGGCGCATGATCTGGAGGGCCTTGTCGATCACGCCGTCGTCGAGTTCCGCCTCGCCGATCTCGCGTGCGCCCTCGATGAAGCTGGTCACGAGCATGTACTCGCGCTCCGGGGTGATCTCGACGATCCCGTAGGAGGACGCCGTGGGGACGCCCGCGTCGCGCAGCAGCCGCAGGGCGTAGTCCTCGTACTCGACGAGGCGACGGACGCTGTCGAAGCGGCCCTCGTCCTCGAGCCGCCCGTAGAGGAGCTTCCGGCCCAGCTTGTACCACCGGTCTGCCCGGACGTGGTTCATGGCGAAGAGCTTGGCGAACACGTACCAGTCGGCCGGGGGGCCGGCGATGCGGAGCCGCAGGGGCGTGGAGCCGCCGGAGCCCTCGAGCCCGACCGGTTGGGCGTCGAGCACGGTCAGCCCCAGTTGGTCGCTCACGGCCTGGCGGATGGCCTCGCCGCGCCTGCCGCCGACGTCGAGATGCGCCGTCTTGCCCTGCCGATAGGCGACGGGCACGAACTCGTTCGGCGTGAACAGGCGGAAGCCGGCGAGAGGGATGGCGACGCCGAGCGCCAGGCCGACGAGTACGTCGAAGGGATGGTCGATGCCGAGGTACAGGCGCGCCGCGCCGACGACGGCCAGCACCACGGCGACGGCCAGCTTCGCCCGGCCGCGGGCGCGGCCGGCCGGGACGAGGCTGTAGAGGACCCCGACGAGGACGGCGGCGAGCACCGTCACGGGCGGGGAGGGGGACGAGAACCCGGCCCACCGGCCGATCGCCGTCACGTCGTAGGGACGCGGCCGCGAGAACGTCTGGTAGAGCTGGATGCCGAGCGTCTCGACGACGAAGATGCTGGCGAGGAAGGTGAACAGGTGCCGCCAGCGCCGGAACACCATCTGCGCCACGAGCATCGACACCGCCACGACGGTCAACGTCCACCCCGTGGCCATGCGGTCGACAGCGCCGGCCACGTCCGTCAGCCACGCCGTCCGCCCGCGGGCGATCTGGCGGAGGATGGCGGCGTCGACCTGGTCGGTGAGCCGCCGAGCCGCCGGCGACGCCAACAGCACCACGATCCACCCGATCAGCACGGCGAGCACGACCAGCCACAACGTGCCCGTGGTGCCCAGGCTCTTCGGAAGGGGTGGAGGCGCACCCGTCGGGCGCCGGCGCCGTCGCCCCCGTGCTTCCGCGGCGATCGGCGGGGGCGCCGCGGTGTCGACGGCGACGACTTCGCCGGGTGCCGCCGCCTCCCCGAACGGGCTCACGTCAGACCCTCGGTGGCGAGCCAGTCTGCTGCCACGTCGGTGGCGGGCTCCCCACCGTCCACGCGGGCGTTCAGCGCCCGGAGCCGACCGGTCGTCAGCCGGGCCGACACGCCGTCCACCACAGCAACGAGCCGGTCGCCCCACCGCTCGACGACCTCGGTGCGGACGACGGGGATCACGTTCTCGGCGGGCTGCATGCCGCGGTCGTCCTCCAGCACGACCAGGCCCTCGGCCGTGATGCGTGGATCGGTCGTGAACAGCAGCGCCACGTCGATGTGCCCGCCGACGAGCGCCTGGTGGGTGAGCGGTCCGCCGACGTCGAGGGGGAGGAAGCTCTCGAACGCCAGGCCGTAGATCCGCTCCAGACCGGCCAGGCACAACGGGCGGTCGGGGCACCCGGGCGGGCCCCCGAAGGTGAGGCGGGGGGCCACGGCCCGCAGGTCGCTGATGTCGTGGAGGCCGTACCGGTGGGCGAGCTCACGCGTGACGACGACCGCGTTGGCGTTCTGCGCGAGCGCCGGGGCGAGCGACACCAGGCCCTGGTCGTCGAGGAAGCGCCGGAGCAGGGTTCGGGTGGCGGCGAGGTCGTCGGAGGGCGGGCTCGTACCGCGGCTCAGGAACTGCAGTGCGGTGCCCGCGTACTCCGGGACGAACTCCACCAGTCCTCCCGCCAGCGCGGGTTGCACGAACTCGCGCTGACCCAATCCCAGCTCCATCCGCACGTCCACGCCTGAGGCCCGCAGCGCCTGGCCGTAGACCTCGGCCAGCAGCTCGCTCTCGGGGAAGTCGAACGAGGCGACGGTGACCGCGCTGTCGTCGAGCGCGTTGTCGGGGCCGGCCGGCGCCGTGTCGGCCCCGCAGCCGGCGAGCGCGAGCGTGCTCACGACGACGATTGCGACTGCCCTCCGGGCTCCCACTCGGTGAGACCCCCTGTCCTTTCAGGCGAGGAACTGCGGCGGCAGCAGGTTCAGCCTCCCACAGGACGCCCCTCCTGGGAACCGGCACGAGCGCTGCCCGTGGCGGCTCGAGTCGGCGCCGTTGCCAGGAGAGACGACGAGGTAGAGACTGCGGCGAGGCGTCCTCGCGGCGCCGAGGAGGACGGGCCGTGTCGTCGACAGAGCCGCAAGCCGGTATCCGGCGCCGCAGGGACCGTGCCGACGACGATGCCGGCGCCGTCGGTGGCGAAGAGCCGGCCGGGGACGCGGCAGCCCCGTCTTCCGCCACCGCGGCAACCGATGCAGGCGATGCGCCGCGCGGGGGCTGGCGCGACCCACGCGTCCGCAAGGTGATCCAGGCGGCGATCTCGATCGGCCTCGTGGTCGGCATCTTCTGGTACGTCCTGGGACAGTTCGCCGACCTCTCCGACGTGTGGGACGCCGCGCGCACCCTCACCTGGCGCGAGGCGGCCGTGCTGGTCGCCGCTGCGGTGTGGAACCTCGTCACCTACTGGATCGTGAACGTCATCGCCACGCCCGGGCTCACCTATCCACAGTCCATGGTGCTCACGGAGACGACGACCGCCGTCTCGAACTCGCTGCCCGCCGGTGGCGCGCTGGGCGTCGGACTGACCTACTCCATGCTTTCCTCGTGGGGCTTCTCGAAGTCGCGCTCGACCCTGTCGGTCCTGGTGACCGGCATCTGGAACAACATCACCAAGCTCGGCATGCCGATCCTGGCGCTCGCGATCCTGGCGCTGCAGGGAGAACCGGGTGGCGGCCGGCTCGTCGCCGCCGTGCTGGGACTGGCCGGACTGGTGGGCGCCGTCACCGTGTTCGCCCTCATCCTGCACAGCGAGGACTTCGCCCGACGGGCCGGTCTCGTCGGCCAGCGACTGATGTCGTCGCTGCGCCGAGTCGCGCGCAGAGGGCCGGTCGATGGGTGGGACGATGCAGTGGTCACGTTCCGGCGCCGCGTGATCGGTCTCGTCCGCCACCGTTGGGTGGCCCTCACGGTCAGCACGATCGTGGGACACCTCTCGCTGTACGCGGTCCTCCTCGTGACGTTGCGGGCGATGGGCGTGTCCGACGCGGAGGTTCCATGGGCCGAGGTGCTGGCCGCGTTCGCGTTCGCCCGGCTGCTCACGGCCATCCCGCTGACCCCGGGCGGGATGGGCATCATCGAGCTCGCGCTGATCACGGCGCTGACCGAGGCGGGCGGGGACGACGCCGAGGTGGTGGCCTCGGTCCTCATCTTCCGGCTGCTGACCTACGTGCTGCCGATCGCCTTCGGCGCACTGACCTACCTCTATTGGCGGCGCAACCGGTCGTGGCGCAACTCCGCCCCACCCATGCCGGGATCGCTCGCACCCGCGGCCGGCTCGGTGAACTGAAACCCGTTCTAGCATCGCCCGCGTGACGTACCGCGTGATCCAGTGGGCGACCGGCGGTGTCGGCCGGGCGGCGATCGAGGGCGTCCTCGCCCACCCTGAGCTCGAACTCGTCGGGTGCTGGGTGCACAGCCCCGACAAGCACGGGCGCGACGTCGGCGAGCTGATCGGCCGGCAGCCCATCGGCGTCATCGCGACGTCCGACGTCGACGAGCTGCTCGGCCTCGATGCCGACTGCGTCGTCTACTCGCCGATCCTCGCCGACGCGTCGATCGTGGGGCGGATCCTCCGCTCGGGCATGAGCGTCGTGACACCGGTGGGCTGGGTCTACCCGTCTCCGGCCGAGGCGGGCGTCCTCGAGGCCGCCTGCCGGGAGGGCGGCGCGACCCTGCACGGGACGGGCATCCACCCCGGCGGCATCACCGAGCGGTTCCCGTTGACGGTCTCGGCGCTGTCGAAGGACATCACGCATGTGCGCGCCGAGGAGTTCTCCGACATCCGGACCTACGACGCGCCGGACGTCGTGCGGGACATCATGTTGTTCGGCGCGGCGCCGGACGAGGCGCGCTCGAGCATCATGACGACGATCCTGGGGGTCGGGTTCGGCCAGGCGGTCCGCATGGTCGCCGCCGAGTTGGGGTTCGCCATCGAGGCGGAGCTCCGCACGACCCACGAGGTCGCCGTCGCCACGACGCCCATCGAGTCGCCGATCGGGCCGATCCAGCCCGGGACCGTCGCCGCCCAGCGGTTCCGGTGGGAGGCGGTCGTCGGCGGCACGCCGGTGGTGACCGCGGCGGTGAACTGGTACATGGGCGAGGAACACCTGGAGCCGCCGTGGTCGTTCGGGCCCGAGGGCGAGCGCTTCGAGGTGTCGATCAGCGGCGACCCGCCCGTGCACGTGACGTTCCAGGGGTTGCACCCCGAGTCGGTCGCCGCCGGCCTCGCCCGCAACCCCGGGATCGTGGCGACCGCGAACCACTGCGTCAGCGCCGTGCCCTACGTGTGCCGGGCCGAGCCGGGGATCGCCACCTACCTCGACCTGCCACTGATCGCCGGCCGGGCGGCGCCCTCCCTGCGCGGTGGAGGGTCACATGGGGTGCACAACCTGCGGCGCAGACCTAGGTTGGTGTAGGGAGAGAAGGGCTGACCAGTGCGGGTGCACGTCGATCCGGAGAAATGCCAGGGCCACAACCGGTGCTACGCACTGGCGCCCGAGCTCTTCGACGTCGACGACCTGGGCAACGCGTCCGAGCGCAACGACGGCGTCGTCCCGGAGGGGCTCGAGGACAAGGCCCGCAAAGCCGTGGCCAACTGCCCCGAGTACGCGATCTCGATCTCGGAGTGAGGCGATGACGATCCAACGTGCACGGGTGGACGACTGGGCCACCGACTTCGATCACACCGACCCGGAGTGGGTGGCAGATCCGTATCCCATCTGGCAGGACCTCCGGGCCCGGTGCCCGGTGGCCCACAGCGACCGCTACGGCGGGACCTGGCTGCCGGTGCGCCACGAGGACGTCTCCGCCGTCGCCTATGACACCGAGCACTTCACTTCGCGATCGGTGGTCGTGAGCGAGGTGCGGCCCGGTCCGGACGACCTGCCGGCGCCCATCGGCGTGGCGCCGCCCATCACCTCCGACCCGCCGTTCCACGGCCTGGCGAGGCGCCTGCTGCTGCCGGCGTTCTCGCCCAAGCGCATCCAGGAGTACGAGCCCTTCACCCGGGCCCTGTGCACCGAGCTGCTGGACGCCACCGCGGGGCGGACCGAGGTCGACGCCGCGATCGACTACGCCCAGCACATCCCGCTCCGGGTGATCGTGCGAATGCTCGGCTTCCCGCAGGAGGACGCCGACCTGTTCAGGCGCTTCATCCGCATGGTCCTCGAGGACGTCGACCAGTCGGCCGAGGAGCGCCAGGCTCAGGTCGAGGAGGGCGAGCTGGACGCCTACATGGACGCCCGCATCGCCGAGCACATGGCCGAACCGCAGGACGACCTGACCACCTTCCTGCTCGAGGCCGAGCTGGACGGCCAGAAGCTCGATCCCGACCACGTGCGCGGGACCATGGTGCTGCTGATGATCGCGGGGATCGACACGACGTGGTCGGCCATCGGCGCATCGCTGTGGCACCTCGCCCAGAACCCCGCCGACCGTCGGCGGCTGGCGGCCGAACCCGACCTCATGACCACGGCCGTCGAGGAGTTCCTGCGGGCGTACGCACCGGTCACCATGGCCCGCCTCGTGGCCAAGGACGTCGACTTCAACGGCCGCCACATGAAGGAAGGCGACTGGCTGCTCCTCCCCTTCCCTGCGGCCAACCGCGACCCGGACTTCTTCCCCGACGCCGACGAGGTCCGCCTCGACCGGCAGGAGAACCGCCACGCCGCCTTCGGGCTGGGCATCCACCGCTGCATCGGGTCCAACCTGGCCCGCATGGAGCTGCGTGTCGCCCTGGAGGAGTGGATGAAGCGCTACCCCGACTTCGAGCTGTCCGAGCCGGAACGGGTCACGTGGTCCGCCGGCCAGGTGCGCGGGCCCCGCTGCGTCCCGGTCCGGATCCCCGGGGGCTCCTAGCCCACCGGGCGGAGGGCGGCGCCGGCCGCGGTGATCCGATGGCGGAGCGCCGCCTTGCCGGAGTCGTCGAGCCAGCACGCCTCCACCCCGTCGAGGGCGATGGCGACCATGTCGTCCCACCCCCACCCGAAGGCGGCGGCCACCGAGGCGTACTCGTATCCCAGGTCGAGGTCGGTGAGGGCGGGATCGTCGGTGTTCAGCGTGGCGAGGAGACCGGCCGCTCGCATGGCCGGGTAGACGTGGTCGGCCAGGGTCGGGAAGGCGTTCGCGATCCGGATGTTGGAGTTCGGGCACACGGTCAGCGGGATGCGCTGGTCGGCGAAGCGGGCGGTGACCTCCGGTGAGTCGAGGATCGACATGCCGTGGTCGATCCGCTCGGCCCCGAGCACGTCCACGCAGGCGGCGATGGCCTCGGGCCCGGAGTTCTCGCCCTGGTGGGCCGTCCGCCGGAACCCGGCGGCCGCGGCGACCGCGAACGCCTCGCCGTAGGCCGCCGGCTCCTGGCCGATCTCGGTGGAGTCGTAGCCGACACCGATCACCCGCGCCGCCCCCGGTGACCCGGCACGCCGCAGTCCGACCAGCGTCTCGGCCAGGTCGCGGGCTGCGCCCGGGCCGAAGTCGCGGTCGAAGTCGCAGATCAGATTGACCTCGACGCCGGTCTCGGCGGCCGCGTCGGACAGGCCCTCGTCGAGGCCGGCGACGATGTCACCGAGGCGCTGGCCGGCCGCCAGGTGGCGCGCGGGCGTAAAGAAGGACTCGCGGTAGGCGAGTCCGTGCGCCGCTCCGTCGGCCACGGACTCGCGTGCCAGCCGGGCCCAGTCGCCCCTGTCGCCGAGCACCGACTGGACCAGCCAGAACACGCGGAGGAACCCGTCGAGCGACTCGTAACGGAACAGCGCGGCGGGGTCCGAGGCCGGGAGCGCGACGCCGTTCTTGGCCGCCAGCTCGACCACGGTCGTGGCACGCATGGTCCCCTCCACGTGGCAGTGCAGCTCGACCTTGGGCAGCTGGTCCAGCGCCCGCGCCAGCGGCGTGTCCAGGTCGACGGTTCCGTGCGCATCCGCCACGCGCCCAAGGCTAGGGGCCTGAGGTGGCGCATCTAGAGCAGAAGGCCCCTGTTCGGGCGCCCGGCGGCCCGGGCAGATTGGGTGCGCGGCGGTGACGAAGGGAGAACGAGGACATGGCTGACACCAGGCAGGCGTGGAGCGAGGTCGCGGACCGGTTCGGCGAGCTGGGACTCAAGCTGAAGCTCCACTACGAGCAGGCGGCCGGGGGCCGCCCGGACGATGCCTCGCTGAAGAAGGCGTTGGAAGATCTCCGGGATTCGGTCGACGGCGCGTTCGACGCCGTAGGCAACGCGGTGAAGGACCCCGCCGTGAAGGACGATGCCCGCGACGTCGCCCGGGCGATGCGCGAGGCTCTGTCCACGACGTTCGCCGAGGCGAGCGAGGACCTTCGGGGCTGCTTCAAGCGGCAGGGCAGGTAACCGGCCTGCGGGGCCCGGCCATCGGAGCGGTCCCGAGGACGACCGAACGAGAGGGCAGCGATGGCCGAGCGTCCGAACCCCCGCGAGGGAATCCTCCTCACCCACTTCATCGTCGCCGATGACGTCGAGCGGTCGCGCGCCTTCTACGCCGACGTGCTCGGCGGCGAGACGGTCCGTGAGGGCGAGCCGTCGATCGTCCAGCTCGCCAACTCGTGGATCATCATCAACGTCGGTGGCGGGCCGACCGTCGACAAGCCGGACGTGATCCTCGAGACGCCCCCGGACCCGACACGCACAGACAGCTTCCTCAACATCCGCGTCGCGGACATCAACGCCGTCTACGACGAGTGGCGCTCCCGCGGAGCGGAGTTCATCACCTCGCCGAAGGACCTGGGCAACGAGATCCGCTGTTACATGCGTGATCCCGACGGGCACCTGATCGAGGTCGGACAGACCACGGGAGCCCTGCCAGATTGACGCGTCCGCGGGAGCGCCGGACGGGAGGACGGGGCTACGAGGCCTCGAACACCTCCGCCTGGCCGGGGATGAGGGCGTTCCTCGTCGCCCACAGGGCTCCCTCCTTGCCGAAGGTGATGGCAGTGAGGATGGGGATCCCGGTCGCCACCTCGTCACAGGCCTGGGTGGCGACGTCGCATGCGTTGATCGTCCCGCCCGCCGGCGTCTGGAAGATCTCCACGGCGGCCCAGCTGGCCTCGTCGAGCTCGGCGACGTAGAGCGACCCGTCCGGCCCGAACGCCAGGTCGATGATCGAGGTGAACCCACCGTCGAACACGAGGGCGCAGTCGGGGCTGACGCCGCACTCCGCCGACGACGCACCAGGAGCGACCCTCCAGATGCGCGACTCGCCGGTCGGAGCCGGGAAGCCCTTCAGCTCGCCGACGTAGTAGGAGCCGTCGGGGCCGATCGCGACGCTGGTCGGCACCGCCTGCGCAGGAATCATGCCGGGTAGCCCACAGAAGTCCGGCGGGCCGGCGGGGCATCCCGCCAGCGCCTTGATGTTGGCGGTCGAGACCAACTCGTCCGGGAAGACTGCGAGCACGTCGACATTGCCCTGCCTGTCCACCCGGAGCAGGTCGTTGCCGCCGGCATCGACGACGAGCGCCGCGCCACCACCCAGCGACTGGACGTCGAAGGGGTTCGAATCCGGCGGGTCGTTCCCGTCGGGGTTCACCGTCGCCTCGAACTCGAAGAGATCGACCACCTTGTGGCTGGTCCCCCTCGAGACCCGGTAGAGACCCTGCCCGGTGTCTGCCTCGGGGTCTTCGCCCGCCCCCGTCGAGACCCAGAACGATCCCCGACCGATGGCGCTCACGTCCGTGGCACCCGGGATCGAGGCTTGGAGGGACGCCTGGCCGTCGCGGATCGCGAGTACGCCCGTGCTCGCATCCGCCACGAGGATGTCACCGTTCGGAGCGGTGCCGATCCCGAAGATCGGTCCTTGGAAACCACCGACTGCTCCCGCGGCCGTCGGAGCCGCCAAAGCCGCGGCGAGAACCGCACACAACGGCACGAGCCCTTTGAGGAGCCTCATCGCACGCCCGCCCTCCTGCCGACACTGCCAGTGATAGCCAGCATCGTCGTTGACACTCAGCCTGGCAAGGGGTCCTCCTGGAGAGAGGCGGCAGGTCCCCGAGGGCCGGTCAACCCGGCCGCTCGCCGTTCGTGGTCTCGAACAGGTGGGCCCAGCAGGCCGGGTCACCGCCCTCATCGACCGGGGCCTCACTCTCGCCGAGCCCGCCCGACCGGCCCGGCCTGATCTCGAGCGGGCCGCGGCGGCGGTGGATGCTCAAGTAGTCGAGGCCCTCGGCGCCGGCGGCCCGCACGTTGCGCCGGGCGCCACGCGGCACATGGGCGACGACGTGGGTGGTCAGGGCGGTGCTGCGACCGCCGATCGAGAGCCACCCCTCGCCGGCCAGCACGACCATCACCACGTCGACCGCATCGTTCACGTGGTCTCCGATGGCGTGGCCGGCATCGAGGTGGACGAGGCTCACGTTGAGCTCACCGGGCGGCTCGAGGAACCACAGCACCCCGTCACCCTCGGCGCCCCGCAGGAGCCCGCTCAGATCGGTCATGGTGCTCCTTCCCACCGCGATCATGGTGTCCCCACCGCTTGGCCTCGACCGTCCTGATCATGCTCTGGCGATCGCGGGCGCACGACCCGACGATCACGGCCCCCGTCACGCCTCGTCCGCCCGCGGCATCGGCGCCTCGGCCGAGGACGAGCGCGCCCAGTCCCTCGCCCACGCGTCGAGCGGCTCGATGGCCGTCCCGAGCGACCGGCCGAGCGCGGTGAGCTCGTAGCGGTCGCCGTCCCGGCCGACGAGCCCGGCGGCCTCCAACTCGCGCAGGCGCTGGTAGAGGACGCTCGACGACATCGCGTCGCACCGGTCCCGCAGTGCCCGCGCGCCAAGCGGACCAGCGCGCAGCTCCCACAGCACCCGCAGGGCCCACCGCCGGCCGAGCAGGTCGAGAGCCGCCATGATCGGGCGGCCCGTGAGCGAACCGCGCACCGCACGGCCGGGCCGGGGGGTCTGCACCATCGCCACCTCGTTCGGACGCGGGTGTTTTGGGAACAGGAACGCTACCCTCGTCGCTGTCCGTTCCGGAAACAGAAACGCACGTGGAGCGCTCGTGACCCGCATCACCCCACTCACCCCGCCGTACGGCTCCGACGCCAGCACCCGCCTCGCCCGGATGACGCCGCCCGGCACCGAGCCGATCGCCTTGTTCCGCACCCTTGTCCGCAACCCGGCGATGGCCGACGCCATGGCCGCCTGGGGCCGGTACGAGCTCGGTCGTGACCTCAGCCTTACCCGCCGTGACCGCGAGATCGTCATCGACCGGACGTGCGCCCGCTGCGGCTGCGAGTACGAGTGGGGAGTACACGTCGCGTACTTCGCCGAGCGCGTGGGCCTGACCGCCGACCAGATCGCGTCGCTGACCAGTGGCGACGCCAGCGACGCGTGCTGGACCGACGAGCGCGACCGCGTACTCGTCGAGGCCGCCGATGCCCTCCACGACACCCATGACATCGACGACGCACTCTGGGCACGCCTCGCCGCGACGTTCGACGACGCCCAGCTGCTCGACCTCCTCGCCCTGGCCGGCTGGTACCACGCCGTCAGCTACCTCGCCCGTGCCACCCGTCTCGCCAACGAGCCCGGCGCGCCCACGTTCGGCGACACCACCGGCGCCGGCCCGGCCGGCGGATAGCGGTGCGGGATCAGGACCCGTTCGCCTGCGACCCGGCAGGCGAGCTCATGTACGTCGCCAGCTCCTCCAGGGAGACGAGCCCGTCGCCGTCCGCGTCCATCATCTCGATGGCCTTGGCCGCAGTCTCGTCGGTGAACTTCACCCCCAGGGCGCCCATGAGCTCCTTGAACTCCGCCGCCGAGACACGGCCGTCGCCGTCTCTGTCGAGCATGGCGAAGGTCGCTGCGTACTTGTCGGTGTCAACCATCGTCGGCCTCCCAGCCTGCTGAACGGCTCCGGAAGTCGTACCCACGACGGCCACGCCCAACCGTCGTGGTCCGGCTGCCGGTGCCACCGGAGGCAGAACGTGCACGTCACACTGCCGTGAATGCGTTGTGGCAGTGGCGGAGCAGGGCCCTCAGTGCGGGGCCGGGCGCCGGTCGCCAGACGAGGCTGCGCACGGCGACGACGTCGGCGTCCCCGATCGTGAGGCCGATCAGACCCTCGGACCCGGTGAGCATGGATTCACTGAGGATGCCGACGCCGAGGCCGCGCCGGGCGAGGTCTGTCACGGCCGTGGGGGCGCTCGCCTGGAGTGCGACCGTCGGGTGTTGGCCCAGCGCTGCGCAGGACCGGTCCAACGCGGTGCGGACGCCGGTGCCGGCCGGCAGGCAGACGAGGGGGTGAGCGGCGATGAGCGGGGCACCGAGCTCGCGTTCGAGCTGTTTGACCTGGGCGCTCACGCCCGACTGGCTGATGTGGACGCGCTCCGCGGCCCGGGTGAAGTTGGCTTCCTCGGCCACGGCGACGAAGTCCACGGCGCGGCGACCGCGAAGGGGCGTCTCCGGCAACCGGCGGCCAGAGCCCCGGTCAGGCGGTCGCCAAGAAGCGCTCGACCCCGGGCGTCGCCAATCGGCCGAAGATCGCATGGATCTCCCGGGCCGAGAACGCGACCTCCTCGTGGTCGAGCCACCAGACGAGGAGACCCATGCAGGCGCCGACCACGAACTGCACGGCGGGTTCGAGCTGGGTCGAGTCGGCCGCCGACTCGGGGAACCGCGACCGGAGATGCTCTCGCACGAGGTCGTCGACGCTCTCCCGGAGCATGCCGCCGATGATGTTGGTGCCTCCCTTGCGGGACATCGGTTCCCAGAAGCGCCGGTGCGCCTCGACGTGCGTGAAGACGACGATCAGCGGCTCGAGCAACGCGCCCGCGCCTCCCGCGTCGCTCTCGCTCGCATGCCCCTCGGCGGCGAGGGCTGCACGTATGTCCTCGAACCCGGCGTGGAGCAGGTCCTCCTTGTCGCGGTAGTGCGCGTAGAAGGTCGATCGCCCGACGTCGGCCTTGTCGAGGATGTCCTGCACGGTGATGCGGTCGTAGCCCTTCTCGAGGATGAGCGAGAGGAAGGCGCTGCGTAGCAGCTCGCGGGTCCGCCGCACTCGCCGATCCGTCGGGGACGGGCTCATCGCCGACCTGCCTTTCCCGGACACTGGCCCGATCCTGTCCCGATCCGAACGGACTCGGGGCGATTGGTTGTTGACACCGCCCTGGGACCCTAGCAGAGAATCGAACACGTTGTTCGATATCGGATGTGCGTCCGTTAAAGGATGGATGTGCGGATCCCGCTGCGCAGCCGCAACGGGCACCGACGAGGAGGTCCCCATGTTCAGCAGACTCGCCTGGTTCAGGCTGTCGATGGACTACGAGGTCTTCCTCCTGTCCCGCATCAAGGAGGAATACGACCGCAGCGGCGACAACACCGCCTCGGTCGCCCTCGGCCTCGAGCGCACCGGGCGGATCGTCAGTGCGGCCGCCGCCCTGCTGGCGATCACCTTCATCGCCTTCGGCACCGCCGACGTGTCGTTCCTGAAGCTGTTCGGCCTGGGCCTCGCGCTGGCCGTGCTGATGGACGCGACCGTCATCAGAGGGCTGCTCGTGCCGGCCTTCATGCGACTGGCCGGGCGCGCCAACTGGTGGGCGCCGGCACCGTTGCGCCGGATCCACGACCGGTTCGGCATCCGCGAGGCGCCAACGGCCCTCGTCACCGAGGCGGCGCCCGAGCCCGCCATCGAACAAGCGGCTTGACCAGGACCGACAGACATCCCTGCACACAAGGAAGAGACATCGATGATCACACGATCAGACGCTTTGAACGACGCACTCGACCGGCTCGACGGCTACGGGTACCTGGACGCGCCGGGCTTCGCCTTCCACGGTCCGATGGGGGCCGAGACCCTGAGCACGCTGGGCCACGACGATCTCGTCGGGTCCTGGGTCGAGGCCTACAAGGCGCGGCACGAGGCGCTGGACGTGCCGGCGACCACCGGACGGATCGATGCCCACGACGAGGCCGGCTGGCGGTCGGCACTGGGTGACATGTCCCGCGTCTCGGACTGGGCCCAGCTGTTCCGGCGAGAGCTCGCAGGCCAACCGTGGCCGGACGTGCTCCAGCGTTGGCTGCCCCGCCTGCTGGCGGGCTACGGCGGCGCCCTGACGCACGGGCTGATCCGGGTCGCACACGGCGTGCGCGCCCTGCCGGTCGACGCCCCACCGTCCGGGCTCCTACTCGACGAGCTCGCCAAGGGCCTTGCCTTCTGGGCCGCGAGCTTCACGGCCCTGCCCGGCCGGCCCGACCTCCACGGGTCGCTCGCGCTGCCGGACGCCCTCGCCGGGGTCCCTCGTCCAGAGGAGACCTGGTCGCCGATCGAGGCCGGCACGTTCGCCCGGATGGGCGAGTTGCGTCGCTTCCCGTCCGCCGTCGAGGCGCTGGCGCGTCCCGGGTCCATCGACGGCGCGCTGAGCGACCTCACCGCGGCGTTCTGCCGGGCGGTGCTGACGGCATCGGGCCCGACGGCCAACGCGCTGGTGCACACCGTCACGCCGGTGGCGGCGGCGCGGACGCTGCTCCCCTACATGGCCGGGGTGTCCATCGAGACCGTGTACGCCCAGCTCTGGCACGTGAGCGCAGCCATCGTGTGCGGTTTCGCGCCGCCCCTGGCGTCGGCTGCGACGACCGGCGCCCCCGGCCTCGACACCCCCGGCCGCCCGGAGATCCTGGCGCGCGCCGTCGAGCACCGGGACACCCACGTGCTCAAGTTCGCCGAGGCGTGCGCTCGCGAAGACGCGCTCCGTCCCGACCCCGTCTACATGCGTGCGGCCCACCACGTCCTCGGACAGCTGCCCGCGTGGCGACCGGCATGAGGCAAGGAGCGCGTCGCATGGCCTCCACGAACACGGACGTCGCCGCGCGGCCGAGCATCGTGGTCGAGCAGATCACGAAGCGCTACGGCCGCCGCAGTGCCCTCGACGACGTCTCGATCGAGGTGCCGAGGGGCTCGGTCCTCGCGCTGCTCGGCCCGAACGGCGCGGGCAAGACGACCCTGGTCCGGGTGCTCACCACCCTGATCCGGCCCGACCAGGGCCGAGCGCTCGTGGCCGGACACGACGTCGTGGCTCGTCCGGCCGAGGTGCGCCGGGCGATAGGCCTGGTCGGTCAGCACGCGGCGGTCGACGAGTACCTCACCGGTCGCGAGAACCTCACACTCGTCGCCCGCCTCCTCCGCTTCGACAGGACCGAGGCCCGGGCGCGGGTCGCGGCGGCGCTGGAGAGGTTCTCGTTGGCCGACGTGGCCGACGCCCCCGCCGCCACCTACTCGGGCGGCCTCCGCCGCCGCCTCGACCTCGCCGTCACGCTCCTGGCGGACCCGGCCGTGATCTTCCTGGACGAGCCCACCACGGGCCTGGACCCCGCGAGCCGGCAAGGGCTGTGGGCGCTGATCGACGTGCTCGTCGCCGGCGGCACGACGGTCCTGCTCACCACGCAGTACCTCGAGGAGGCCGATCGGCTCGCCGACACCGTCGCCGTGATCGACCGCGGGCACCTCATCGCGACGGGGACATCCGACGACCTCAAGTCCCGCCTCGGCGGCGACACGGTGCACATCCGGCTCGCCGACCCCGCCGACCTGCCCCGGGCGCTGGCTGCGCTCGGCGAGCACGGCGCCATCGCCGCGGACGAGCCGGACCACAGCAGCCTGGAGCTCCGGGCCCCGGACGGTGCCTCGCTGCTCCCCACGGCCCTGCGCCACCTCGACGGCCGCGGTGTGTCCGTGACGGCCGCCGAAGTGCGCCGACCCAGCCTCGACGACGTGTTCCTCGCGCTCACCGGCGAGCGCGCCGTCCCCACCCCCGACGCCCGCGAGCCCGTCACGGCCTCCGGCGGCGGGGCGCATCGCCACGGCAGGAGGAGGCACACATGACAGCCCTGACATCTCCCCGGAGCGCGCGGCGCGAGGGGGTGGCCCACGACGCGCTCCTTCTCGCCTGGCGCAACTACAAGCACCACGTCCGGGTCCCGAGCCTGATCGTGTTCTCGGCCATCACGCCGCTGATCTTCCTGCTGCTGTTCCGCTACGTCCTCGGCGGCTCGGTCGTGATTCCGGGGGTCAGCTACGTCGACTACCTGGTGCCGGGCGTGGTCGTCCAGGCGATCGCGTTCGGCGCTACCCAGACCGGCGTGGGCCTCGCCCTCGATGTCGGCCGCGGCATCACCGATCGCTTCCGCTCTCTCCCCATCGCCCGGTCCGCAGTCCTCACCGGGCGGGCACTGACCGACACGGGCCGCAACCTCGTCGTCGCGGCCGTCGTCGTCGTCGCCGGCCTCGTCATCGGCTTCCGCCCCGACGCCAACCCCGCCGCCGTCGTCGCCGCCATCGGGATCGCCCTGGCGTTCGGGTTCGCGTTCTCCTGGGTGGCCGCCTTCATCGGCGTCACGGTCCGACACGCCGAATCGGTCCACGACGCCGGCTTCGTGTGGGTCGTCCCGCTCACGTTCGCGAGCTCCGCCCTCGTCTCCGTGGACACGATGCCCGCAGGCGTGCGGTGGTTGGCCGAGGGCAACCCCATGACCAGCGTGGCCGACGCCACCCGGGCGCTCATGCTCGGCAACCCCGCCGGCGGTGCCGTCGCGCGTTCCGTGGCCTGGATCGCCGCCCTGCTGGTGGTGTTCGTGCCCCTGGCCGTACGCGCCTACCAACGCCGGTGATCGCGGTCAGCCCGGTCCGTCGAGGCTGACCGCACCGGTGTCGACGGCCCGGATGAGCTCGAGCCGCGAGGCGCAGCCGGTCTTCGCATACACCCGCGACAGGTACACCTCGATGGTCTTCGGGCTGTAGTGCATGGCCGCCGCGATCTGGCGGTTCGTCAGGTTGTCCCGTACGAGCCGCACGAGCTGCACCTCGGTCTCGGTCAGGTCGGACGCCGGTTGGGCGGCGCGGCGCGGCACGGTGAACCCTCGGGCGCGTAGGCCCGCCGCCGCCCGCCTCCGCCAGGGCGCGGCGCCGAACCCGTCGAACGCCCGGTACGCGTCGGCGAGGTGGCGGCCCGGGTCGTCACCCAGCTCGCCCAGCAGCAGCAGCGCGTGCGCCCGCTCGACCGTCCACGTCTCGCACTCGGCGAGGTCGCGGTAGGCGCGGGCCGCGTCGACGTCGGCAGCGACGAGCGCCCGGGCGCGCAGCGCCGGCAGCTGGCACTCGAGCCATCCGGTCCGGTCCGCCAGTGCGTCCAGCTCGGCGGCGGCCCCCTCGGCCTCGGCGTTCCGACCCATTTCCAGGTCGACGTCGACCGCCAGCCGCAGCACGTCGGCCAGCTTCCACACGCTGCCGCCAGGCTCGGACGCGGCGGCCCGCTCGGCGTCGAGCCGGGCCAGCGCGGCCGGGCCGTCGCCCAGGGCATGGTCGATGCGGGCGCGGGCGATGGCCTCGTGCCGGCCCACGGAGACGATCGGTGCCCCGAACCGCGCCGCGGCCGCGGCGGCGGCGTCGAGGTCGCCCCTGTCGACGTGGATCTCGCAGGCCGCCGCGGCCAGCAGCTGGGCGGTGGTGACCATGCCCCGCTGCTCCAGGTCGAAGCCGGCGCTGCGGATCAGCTCGAGCGCGTGGTCCCACTCGCCCCGCATCCACAGCAGGCGGACGCGGACGCTCTCCGAGCTGCCTCCGATCGACTGCGCCGCTGCGTCCGGCCGCAGCTCCGCCGCCGCGGTGAGATGCTGCTCGATCCGGCGGGCGAGGCCCGGGCGCCAGTCGGCGAAGGCCACAAGCTCGTGGGCGGCCAGCGCCACCGTCCTGGAGGCGCCGTCGGCCAGCGCGTCGACGCGCCGCAGCAGGTCGGCCGCCACGGCGACTCGCCCGACGTGGTTGGCGTACTGGGCCAGGTGGGCCAGCGCCATGAGTTGGGCCGCGGCCGTCACCGGGGCGCCGCGGGCATCGAGGCCCGCCATCGCCGCCGGGAACGTCGCCGCCGCCTCCCCGTAGCGGCCGAGCTGGAGCAACAGGTTGGTGCGGATGGCGAGGAGCGGGCACGAATCGCCGCCGGCCGCCAGCTCGGCGTCGACGACCTCGAACGCCTCCCCGGCACGGCCCTCGAGGTAGAGGTCGTTGATGACCAGCGCCACCGAGGCCGGCCGCGCCGGGTGCCCGGGAGGCAGGGTGGCGAGCGCCTCCCGCCCCACCGCCGCCGCCTCCCGGGGCCGGGCGCCGACGTGGAGGGCACGGGCCTGCCCGGCGAGGGCCTCGGCGCGGCGCGGCGAGTCCCTCGGCAGCACCTCGACGGCGCGGCGGTGGTAGTCGGCCGCCACGAGGGGCGCCGAGGCGCCGACGGCCCGCCCGGCGTCGAGGAGGACCAGCGCCGCTCCCTCGTCCCCGGGGGTGGCGGAGGCGGCGACATGGGTGGCCAGCTCCAGCACATCGAGCAGGACGCCTGCCCGACGCTCGGCGGCCAGCTCGGTGGCGATGGCACCGTGGATGCGGCGGCGCTCGGCCGGGCCGATGTCCTCGTAGAGGGTCGCCCGCACGATGGCGTGCGTGAACTCGTAGCCGCCGTCCGCCGCCGGTGCCACCAGCCCGGAGGCGACCAGCCGGTCGAACGACGCCGCCACCGCGCCACCCGTCAGCCCGGTCAGCCGCTCGGCCACGCCCAGGTGGCGGAGGGAGAATCGGCTGAAGGCGGCCATGACCTTCGCCAGCTCGACGTCGTTGGGCGACCCGAGGAACAGGCGCCGGAGCAGGGCCGTCGAGGGGCGCAGCTGCACCGCGGGCGATCCGGCCTCCAGCCGGGCCCGCCCCTCCTCGACCACGACCGCCCCGCCCTCCAGCAGCGACTGGACCACCTCCCCGGCGAAGAAGGGGTTGCCGCGGCTCCCGTCGGCCACCGCCGCGGTCAGGTCGTCGTCAGGGACGGCGCCGAGGGCGGCCGTGACCAGCTCACGGGTGGCGTTCCGGTCGAGCGGTTCGAGGTCGATCACCGACCCGCGCCCGTCGAATGCCATCCGCTCGCACAGCCGCTCGAGGCCGGCGCCGCCGGGGCCGGGCCGCAGCGTGACCACGGTCAGGACGGGCAGGTCGGCCAGCCGGATCACCAGCGCCGCCAGAGCCAGCGACTCGCCGTCGGCCACGTGCAGGTCCTCGAGCACGAGCACCACAGGCCGCCCACCCCCCGCGGCCGCCAGCAGGTGCAGCACGGCCGTGAAGGCGGTGGACAGGTGCTCGGCGCCGGGCTCGTCGGGACCGCCTTCGACGGCGGCCCGGAGCGCGTCGGCCTCGGCCTCGATACCGGCCGCCGGGGCGAGGCGGGCGAGAACGTCCCGGAAGACGGCGAAGGGGATGCCGTGGTCGAGGTCGTCGGCCCGGCCGGCCACGACCCGATGGCCCATCTCCTCGGCGCGCACCGCCAGCTCGGCGACCAGCCGGGACTTGCCGATCCCGGCCTCGCCCCGCACGAGGAGCGCCGCCGCCGTCCGGCGCTCGACCCGTTCGAGCTGGCCGAGGGCGACGGCCAGGTCGAGGTCGCGCCCCACCAGCGGTGGTGTCCGTACCGTCGCCACGGTCCCCTCCTCGACGGGAGTGTATGGCGATCGTCCCGTCCCGGCCGGCGAGCCGGGCCATGTGTAGGGCATCCCCCACTACGCCCGCCGGCGCCCGAAAGGCACGATGGCGACGGAGTCCGCCGGAGGGGGTCGAGGCCATGGACGTGCAGGGGCACTGCGTCGAGCGGTTCGCCGAGGTGGGCGCGGAGTTCGAGCGCAACCTCGACGTGCGGGGCGAGCTGGGAGCGTCCGTGTCCGTCACTGTGGGAGGCGAGACGGTCGTCGACCTCTGGGGCGGTTACGCCGACCCCGGCCGAAGCCGGCCGTGGGAGAAGGACACGTTGTGCGTGGCCATGTCGTCGACCAAGGGCGCCACGGCGCTCGCCGCCCACCTCCTGGCCGGCGCCGGCGAGCTCGACGTGGACGCCCCCGTCGCCACCTACTGGCCGGAGTTCGCGGCCGCCCGGAAGGACCGGGTGCTGGTCCGGCACGTGCTGGCCCACCAGGCCGGCCTGCCCGCTCTGCGCGATCCCGTGCCGGCCGGTGGCTTCTACGACTGGGACTACGTCGTCGAACGGCTGGCGGCCGAGGCCCCGTTCTGGGAGCCCGGTACCCGGCACGGGTACCACGCGCTGACGTTCGGATTCCTGGTCGGGGAGCTGGTCCGCCGGATCACGGGCCGCAGCCTGGGTCGCTTCGTCGCCGAGGAGATCGCCGAGCCGCTCGGCCTCGACCTGTACGTCGGCCTACCCGATGGGCTCGACGGCCGCGTGGCCACCCTCGTCCCCCCGCCGCCGCCGGAGCCCGGCGCGGCGGTCCCGTCCTTCCTGCTCCGGGCGATGACGGAGCCCGGGTCGATCCCCGGACTGGTCATGCTCAACAACGGGGGCTACCTCGTGCCCGGCGAGTGGGACTCGCCCCGCGCGCTCGCCGCCGAACTGCCGGCGTCCGGCGGCGTCATGAACGCTCGCGCCCTCGCCGGCCTGTACCGGGCGATCGTCCACGACCGGAGGATCGGCCGCTTCACGATCGACGCCGAGGACCTCGCCCGCATGGGCGCCGTGCAGTCCGCCGGCGGCGCGGACGCCGTGCTCGACGGCCCCGGCCGGTGGACGCTGGGTTTCCTCAAGGCGGGCGCGACGCCGCGGGGGGTCGAGCCACCGATCCGGATCTCGCTCAGTGAGGAGGCCTTCGGCCACACGGGCAACGGCGGGTCGATCGGGTTCGCCGACCCCGGGTGCGACCTGTCGTTCGGCTACGTCATGAACCAGATGGCCGCCGACATGGGCCTGGGCCCGACGGGACAGAGCCTGGTCGACGCCACGTACCGGGCCCTGGGCTACCGACGGGCCCGCTACGAGACCTGGGTGCGTTGAAGGGGCGACCATGCCACTGCTCTCGCTGGACATCCGCCTCGACGAGGACCCGCCGCTCTCCGCTACCGCGGAGCGTGACGGGCTCCGGGTGCGGGGCACGCTCGCCGGCCCCGACGGCACCGAGGTGCCTTTCGTGGGGTGGGTCGGCCTGCTGGCCCTGCTGCAGCGAGCGCTCAGCACCCCGGGCCGGGAGGTCGGCTGATGCTCCTACGGATCCACTCGCTGAGCGTCGCCTACGGCGGCGTGCGTGCGGTCGACGGCGTCTCGATCGACGTCGAGGCGGGCACGCTCGTCGGGCTGATCGGCCCCAACGGAGCGGGCAAGACCAGCCTCATCGACGCGCTCTCGGGGTTCGTCGCCTACGACGGCGGGGTGACGCTCGACGGTGCCGCCCTCGACGACCTCGCCCCCCACCAGAGAGTGCGCCACGGGCTGGCGCGCAGCTTCCAGACGGTCGAGCTGTTCGACGACCTCGACGTGCGGGGCAATCTCCTGGTGGCCACCGAGCGCCTGACCGTAGGGCGGGCGCTGCGCGACCTGGTGGCCCCCCGTCGGCCCGGGACGCCCGGCGCGCTGGAGCGCGCGGTCGACGTCGTGGGGATCCGCCCACTGCTCGACCGCTCCACCGCCGAGCTGTCGGAGGGCGAGCGCAAGCTGGTGGGCGTCTGCCGGGCGCTGGTGACCGAGCCGCGGGTTCTGCTGCTCGACGAGCCGGCCGCCGGGCTGGACACCGAGGAGAGCCGACGACTGGGCGATCGGTTGCGGGCGGTCGTCGCCGCCGGCACGACCGTCGTGCTCGTCGACCACGACATGGACCTCGTCCTCGGCGTGTGCGACGTCGTGCACGTCATCGAGGGCGGCCGGCACATCGCCACCGGGCCACCGGACGAGATCCGCCGCGACCCGCGGGTCGCGGCTGCCTACCTGGGGACCGCCGTCGTGGGAGGTGCGGGCCGATGACCGGAACGGTCGCCCCGATGCACGCCGGCCGCGGGTCGCCCCACGGCGAAGGTGCCGGCCCGCTGCTCGAGCTGCGCGGCCTGCACGCGGGCTACGGACGCAGCGTGGTCGTGCGGGACCTGTCGCTCACGGTCGGGCCCGGCGACGTCGTGGCGCTGCTGGGTCCCAACGGCGCCGGCAAGACCACCACGCTGACGACGGTCGCCGGGCTGCTGCCGTCGCTGGGCGGCGAGATCGTGCTGCTCGGTGGGCCGGTCGATGCGGTGCGGCCTCACCGCAACGCCCGGCGCGGCCTGCGGTGCGTCACCGAGGACCGAGCACTCTTCCCGGGGCTGACCGTACGGGAGAACCTGCGGCTGGGGGCGCCCAGGCGTGACCGCTCGGGGGCGGGGACGATCGCTGACGAGCTGGCCGCCCGCTTCCCCGCCCTCGGGCCGCTGCTCGACCGCAGCACCGGGTTGCTCTCGGGCGGCGAGCAGCAGATGCTGGCGATCGCCCGGGCGCTGGTGGGCCGGCCGCGGCTGCTGCTGGTGGACGAGATGAGCATGGGCCTGGCGCCGATCATCGCTCAGGGCCTGGCCCGGTCCATCCGCCGGGTCGCCGACGAGCTGGGCATCGGCGTGCTTCTGGTCGAGCAGCACGTGCCGGTGGCCTTGGCGGTGGCTGATCGGGCGGTCGTGCTGGTCCATGGCGAGGTCGTGGCGGCCGGCCCGGCCGCCGAGCTGGCCGAGTCCCCCGACCTGCTCCGGGCGAACTACCTCGGCATCTGACCCTGGACGCTCGGTCCGGGCAGGGCGCACAGTCACGGGCGCGGGCTCGAGCAGGACCAGACGCGAACTGACGCACGACGGCGCAGCCGACGCCCATCTCGTGGTGTCCCGCCGGCTGGAGGGCGGCTCGGACGGGGTGGCACTGACGTTCGACGACTGCGACGACGGCGACGCGTGGGATCGGATCCTCGACGTGCTCGCCGGCGAGGCGGTGCCCGCCGCCTTCTTCGGTCTCGGCATGCGCGTCGAGCAGTTCCCCGGACCGGCTCGGCGGACCGTGGTCGATGGCCACGTCCTCGGTGCCCACGGGTGGGACCACACCGACCTCACCCGCCTGGAACCCGAGGACGTGGTGTGGCGCCTTGTGGCGGACCGTGCGGCATGGCGCAAGGCCGGCGCCACCGACGTGGTCGCCTTCCGGCCACCTTTCGGTCGGTACGACGACTCGACGCTGGAGGCCGCATTCCGTGCGGGCTACCGGCGCATGGTCCTCTGGGACGTCGACCCCCGGGACTGGCAGTCGCCGAGCCCGCGCCTCATCGTCGCCCGGACCCTGGCGGCGTGCTCCGCGGGGAGCGTCGTCGACCTCCATGTGACGGCCTCGACGGCCGACGCCCTTCCCGACCTCATCGCCGGCCTCCGGCGTCGCGGCCTGCGGTGCACGACGCTGCCCGTCGGCTGAGGCCAGGCCCGGCTCGTCCTCCGGTGCCGCCCCCGCCGGACGGCCGCGGCTCACTGCAGGCGCCACTCGCCCGGCAGCATGAGCGGCCCGCCCGCCGGTAGACCGAGGCGGGTCGCCAGGTCCGCGAACCCGCTCCAGGCCTCCAGCCGAATCTGCGCGCGGGCTGCGGCCGGGTCGTCGCTCGATTCGGCGGCGCGCAACCGCGCGACGACCGGCACCCTCGGGTACGCCCGCAGCGCGGGTTCGGCCGATGGCGGCAGGCCCGCCGCCTCCCGCGCCGTCTCCACCGCCAGGTCGAGGCCGCCGAGCTCGTCGACGAGTCCGCGATCCTTGGCATCGGCGCCGGTCCACGCCCGGCCACGCGCGATCTCGTGCACCCGTTGGACCGGCAGTCCCCTGCCGTCCGCCACCTTGGCCGTGAAGACCTCGTAGACCCTGTCGAGCCAGGCGTTCAGCCGTTCCCACTCGTCGTCGCTGAACTGGCGGAACGGCGAGAACATGAGCCCGTGCTTGGCCGGGGACACACCCTCGTGGCCGATGCCGATCCGGTCCACCAGCCCGTCGACCACCTGCTTGCCGGAGAGCACACCGATCGAACCGGTGATCGTGGCCGGCTCGGCCACGATCACATCGGCCCCCATCGCAACGAAGTACCCACCGGAGGCCGCGACATCCCCCATGGACGCCACCACCGGCTTGCCCGCTTCGCGGCTGAGGCCGACCTGGTGCCAGATGGCGTCGGATGCCACGTACGAGCCGCCGGGGCTCGCCACTCGGAGGACGATGGCGCGGACATCCTCCGCCTCGGTCGCCGCCCGGAGGGCGGCCACCACCGTGTTCGAGCCCGCCGACCCGCCGGCGATGGGCAGGCGACCGCTCCGCCCCAGGTGGATCGGTCCCGACACGTGGACCACCGCAACGACGTCCCGTCGGGCGGCGGTGAGGCGCGCCGGGAGCTCCCCCAGCTTGGGACGGCCATAGCGGCCGACGTACTGCAGGACGGCGTCCGAGCCGGCGCGCTCGCGCACCGCGGCATACACCTCGTCGCGGTACCCGAGACGATCGACGAGCCCGGCCCCGAGCGCCTCCGTGGCGAACACGGGCGCCCGGTCGACCAGGGCACGCGCCTCGCCGCCGTCGAGTCCTCGGCTCTCCGCGATGCCTCCGACCAGCTGCTCCATCACCGAATCGATCAGGCGCTCGGTCGCCTCGCGGTGGGCGGGCGTGAAGCCCTGCTCGGTGAACAGGTTGGCGGCGGTCTTGTACTCGTGGCGCTGGCCGATCTGCGGCGTGATGCCGGCCCGGTCGAGGGTGCCCCGAAGGAACGGCACCTGGGCGGCCACCCCGGTGAGGCACACGTCGCCGGACGGTTGGAGCCAGACCTCGTCGCACGCGCTCGCGAGGTAGTACGGGATGCTGCCGTTCCCCATCTCGCCGAAGGTCTCGGCCCACGCGACGACGAGCTTGTCCTGGCGCCGGAACCGCCGTACGGCCTCCCGCAGCTCCTGGGCTCGCGCCAAGGTGAGAGGCGATCGCGTCCCACCGAGCTTGACGACGAGCGCCCGGACCCTCGGATCGCGTCCCGCCCGTCGCAGGCGCTCGAGCACCACCCCCAGCGGGAGCCGTCGCCGGGCGAGCACCGCGCTCACGGGATCGGTGGCGCTTCGCTCGACCAGCGGTTCGGTGAGGTCGAGCTCGAGGATGAGAGCCGCCGTGCGGCGGCGCCTCGCTTCCTCGATCTGGGTTACCGCCTCGTGGGTGGCGTGCGCCGCGCGCTCGAACATGCGGGCGAGGCTAGGGCCGTGGGGACAGGTGGATGCGGCGCTCCGCTCCGCACCGTTTGAGCTCAGCCCCGGTTGCGCCAGCCGTTCCAGTACGTCACGGCCTCGACCGGCTTGCGGTCAGCGGGAGTGAAGTCGCCGCCGGTGGTGTAGGCGACGGGCAGCAGGGCGACCTGGGTGACCGTGTCGGGGATGCCGAGCAGCTCGGCGGCCTCGCGCTCCCGGTGGAGGTGCAGCGTGGTGAACACCGAGCCGAGGCCCCGGCTGCGCAGTGCCAGCATGAAGCTCCACACCGCGGGCAGGATCGACCCGTAGAAGCCGGCGGTGTCGGCCTGGCTCGCGTCCGCGGGCAGCCGGGCGAGCAGGCAGGGGATGACGAACACCGGCACCTCGTGCAGGTGCGCAGCCAGGTAGTCGGAGCTGCGAACGATGGCGCTGTCGGGGTCGCCACCGGCCTGGGCGATCGCCGCCTTCTGCATCTCGAGGTACGGCCCGTAGGCCTGGCGGTACAGCTCGGCCAGACCACGCCGGACCTCGGGCTCGTCGACGGCCAGCCAGCGCCACGGCTGGCTGTTCCCGCCGGATGGCGCGTGCGTGGCGATGCGCAGGCACTCGAGGACGACGTCGCGGCCGACGGGCCGGCCCAGATCGAGGCGCCGCCGCACGGCGCGGGTCGTGGTCAGCAGCCGGTCGGCCGCCGCCAGGTCGAAGCCGGAGGGGCTCGTGGCCCCGGGGTCCGTGGGGAGGGAGGTGGTCATGGGCGTGCTCCTGCGGTGGCGGCGGGCCGGACGTCCGTCCGGGGATGGGAAGGGGCGAGCCCCGGTTCGTCGGCGCCACGGCGGCGCCTGAGGGAGGCCATGTTGTCGCGGACGGTGCCGGCGATGCCCCGGGGGTTGAGCACGGCCGTGGCCACCAGCAGGACGCCCGAGACGAGCAGGTAGTTCTCGCCGAGGTCGAAGGCCCGGTCGAGCACCACGTAACCGATGCCGAGCGGCGCCAGGGTGCCGGCGACGAGCGCGCCGCCGACGCTGGTGATGCCTCCCAGGTAGGCGAACGCCAGGAGCGCCAGGCTCACCGACACGGTGAACGAGTCGGCCGAGAGCTGCCCGCGGCTGTAACCGATCAGCGCCCCGCCCAGCCCGGCGAGGAACGCGGACACGCCGAACGCGATGAGCTTGGCCGCGGCGACGTCGACGCCGACGGCGGCCGCGGCCCGCTCGTTGGAGCGCACGGCGAGGAGCGCCCGGCCGGTGCCGCTGCGGACGAGGTTGGCGACGGCCAACGCCGCCAGGGTCAGCACGACGAGCACGAGGGCGCCGAACTGCCAGCGCGCCAGCTCGGCGCCGCGACGGACCGCAAGGTCGACGCCGAGGAACTTCGGGTCGGGGATGACGTGGCCACCGGGCGGCGTCAGCTCGGGGTTCTGGAACACGAACTGCTCGATGGCCACTCCCGCGGCAAGCGTGACGACGGCGAGCTGGACGCCCCGGATGCGCAACGCCGGTACGGCCACGAGGAGGCCCAGCGCCGTGGCGGCCAGCGCGGCGACCAGCAACGACAGCGGGAACGGCAGGCCTGTGCCCACCTTCGACAGGGCGAAGCCGGCCGACCCGGCGAGCGCCGCCTGGGCGAGCGAGATCTGGCCGACGAGTCCGGTGAGCACCGTCAGCGACAACGCGATGATGGCCACGACCATCGAGGTGATCACGCCGAACCGGTAGCTCCCCCCGGTCAGGAGGAGCGCGGCCAAGCCACCGGCGACGAGGGCCACCACGACCGGCGGGCGCACACGCGGCGTCGGCACCGGCGGCAGCGGCTCGACGGTCAGCGAGCCCCGGGTGGGCAGGCGTCGACCGAGCACCACCAGGACGGCCACGATCACCACGAGCGGCAGGCTCTCCGCGACCCCTACCGTGGCCCAGTCTGGCCACCACGACCGCGCCGACAGCAGCGTGATCTCGGACTCCAGTGCGCCCAGCGCCAGGCCGGCGGCACAGGCGACACCGACCGAGGCGAGTCTGCCCACCAGTGCGCAGGCCAGGCCCGGCACGACCATGAGGGTCCAGCTCACCGGCTCGAGGCCGATCGACGGCGCCACCAGGACGGCCATGGCGCCACCCACCACCGCCGCCAGCACCCATGTGCCGGCGGCCAGGGCGTCGGGCGACCAGCCCAGCAGGACCGCACCGCGCTCGCTCTCGGCGGCGGCTCGGGTCGCCAGGCCCAGGCTCGTGAAGCGCCCGAAGGCCCACAGCGCGACCGCGAGCAGGACCGCCACCGCCGCGAACCAGATACGGTCCTGGGAGAAGGTGACCGACCCGACGTGCACGGTGTCGTCGGGCAGCATGGCCGGCACGGCCCGGCGGCCCGTCCCGAAGCGCAACACGACCAGGGCCTGCAGCGTGATCGCCACGCCCACCGACGCAACGACCTTCGCCAGGGGCGGTGCCGACCGCAGCGGGCGGAACACCGCGAGGTGCAGGACGAAGCCGATCACCGCCGCCGACGCCACGCCGACGACGAGCGCCGGCACCCCCGGCCACCCGATGCCGAGGTCGACCCGCCCGACCGGTAGCACGAGGTCGCCCGTGCGCCGCAACTCGTCGTAGGTGAACGCCGCCCACATCGCCATGGCGCCCTGGGCGATGTTGACGACACCGGTGCCCCGGTACGTCGTGACCAGTGCCATGGCGATGGCGGCGTAGGCGGCGCCCGCCCCGAGGCCGACGATCAGGAACAGCAGGTGCTCGGTCACAGCAACCCGGTCACGTCGACGAAGTCGTCGGTCACGGCCTTCACCGACCCGTCCTCCTGGACCTGGAAGAACAGGAGGTCGGTGCTGCACGCCGAGTTGCCGGGGATCGCCGTGTGGTCGCAGGCGATGGTCGGCCCGGCGAAGCTGTCGAAGTCGCGGGCGGACCGCAGCGCCTCGGCCACGGCCGCGCCGTCGACGGTGCCGTCGATCGTGCCCATGATCCGCGTGAGGTTGATCAGGTCGGCGAACGTGATGACGGCGTTGCCGCCGACGAGGTCCTCGTGCCCCGCGTCCGTCATCACCGCGGCGTACTCGCTCAGCTCCTCCTGCTTGGCGGCGGGGGCGGACTCCAGGTCGCCCGGGTGCCAGTGGTCGGCGTCGGTGTCGACCCCGACGGCGTCCTCCCCCAGCGCGTCGTGCAGCCCGACGCAGGAGGCGGCGAGGATGCGGCCCTGATAGCCGGCATCACGCAACGCACCGATCATCTCGACGCACTGGGCGTCGGTCGCGGCGATGCTGCCGCTGACGTCCGGGTGGTCAGACACGGCCGTAGCGGCCAGGACGGCCCAGTTGGGGGAGGCCGCGTCGTAGTAGACGGTCGTGTAGTCCATGCCCAGCTCAGCGGCGGTTGGCTCGAGCACCGTGTCGGTGAAGGCGTGGCTCGACGGCTCGTCGGGCAGGAACCAGCTCACGCTGGTCGCCCCCTCGTCGGCGTAGAACTGAAGCGCGGCGGCACCGTAGGCGAGCGCGGCCGCCCCGAAGTAGAAGGCGTTGTCGTCGAACATGCGCCCGGGACCGAACTGGACGTGGCCGACCAACGGGATGCCGGCGTCGGACAGGATCGGCAGCATGGCGTCGCCGCCCAGGTCGGTGCCCTCCACGACCGCGACGACGCCCGCCTCGACGAGCTGGTTCGCGCAGTCGATGGAGCTCTCGGGTGATCCGTCGGTGGCGCAGCGCTCGACCTCGAGGGGTCGGCCGGCCACGCCGCCGAGGTGGTTGTTGACGTAGTCCGCGGCCACCTCGTTGCCGACCCGTAGCTCGGGCACCGAGAAGGCGCCGCCCTCGCTGTTGACGAAACCGATCGTGATGGGCTCGCCGGTCGGCTGGGCGGCGCTCGTCGACGTCGTACCGCCGATCTCCGGGCCGGACGCCGGTGCGTCCGTGTCCGCGTCGTCGCCCGAGCAGGCGGCGCCGACGGTGAGCGCCACCACCAGGGTCACCGCCGCGATCGGGACGGGCCGTCGAGCCTGAGAGACGCCTCGCATCATGTCTTCCCCCTCCAATGGGCCGGCCCCGATGGGCCTGTTCCGGCCGTTGTCCCGAGGGTCCGCGGCGGCCGCCGCGGGCGCCAGTAGGGGCCGCCCTACAGACCGCCGCCCGGGCCCCTCATCGCAGCTCGTACACCTCGTAGGTGAGGCGGTCGCCCGTGAGGTGCCCCTTGGCCACGGCCTGGATGCGGTTGAGCCAGCGGTAGCGCTCGTCGCCCGTGTCGAACCGGGGCGTGGCGTACAGCGGGGCGCCGGGTTCACCGGCGGCGACGCGGCCCGTGTAGTGCACGTACACCAGGGCGCCGTCGTGGGTCTCCACCAGCACGCGCACGTCGAGGCTTCCGGTGCCGTCGGGGCCCAGGAGGAACCAGTCGGCGTTGGCCTGGCCCCGGACGGTAGCCCGCAGCCGGTCCCCCTCGAACGAGCCCTCGACGACCTCGAAGATCCACCGATCGCCGGCCGGCGTGCCGGCCAGCACGTGCGGGGAGCGCAGGGTCGCCGCCATGCGACCGAGGGGCACCAGCTGGAGCGGGGCCGCCTCGGACGGCGGCTCGGACGCAGTCGCGGACGCAGTCGCGGTCGCCGCCTCGGACGCCGCCGGGGGCCCCGTGCCTTTCGCGGGGCTGCTGTCGCCGGCCGCGGTCACCACATCGACACGCCGCCGCTCACGGCGAGCGTGTGGCCGGTGACGAAGGAGGCGTCGTCCGATGCGAGGTACGCGATCGCGGCCGCCACCTCGTGGGGTCGCCCGGACCGCCCGAGCACCGTGGCGTCGATCATGCCCTGGCGCAGGGCCGCGCCGAACCGGTCCGCCGCCAGGCCGTCCAGCAGCGGGGTGTCGACAGGCCCAGGCGCCACGGCGTTGCAGCGGACCCCGTAGCGAGCGCTCTCGCGGGCGATCGCCTTGGTGAACCCGACGACGCCGGCCTTGGCCGCCGAGTACAGCGCACCGCCGACCATGCCCATCCGCCCCGCCTCGCTCGAGACGTTGACGATCGCACCGCGCCGGCGCGTGTACATGGCTCCCAGCACGGCGTGGGTGCACGCGATGACGCCCTTGAGGTTGACGTCGAGCACGGCATCCCAGGCGTCCTCGTCGGTGTCGAGGAACAGGGCCGGGCGGTCGCCGCCGGCGTTGTTCACGAGCACGTCGACGGGGCCGACCGTGCGTTCCACGTCGGTGAACGCCGCCCGCACGCCCTCTACATCGGTGACGTCCACTGCCACGGCGTACCCGCCCAGCTCGCCGGCCGTCGACTTGGCGCCGTCGCCATCGCGGTCGGCGAGCACAACCAGCGCTCCCTCCGTCGCCAGGCGCCGCGCGGTGGCCTCGCCGATGCCCGAGGCGCCCCCGGTGACGAGTACCGTCGTGTGGTCGAACCGGTGAGGAGGGATCGGCATGACCGGATGATCGGCGACGCCGCGCCCGGCGGGCAGTAGGGAACGCCCTATCAACCCCCGAGGTGTTCGAGGTGCCGCTCGCTCGGGGGCAGGACTCGAACCTGCAAGTTTCGGCTCCAAAGGCCCCTTCGGATCATCCAGCCGGTCACGCCCGGTCCGTCCACTAGGCGCTTTCCAGGTGCTCGTCCCGATCGAGTTGTTGAGCCCGCCGGGGGCATGCCCTTGCATCGAAGGTGACATCTTCGACGTGGCATCGGTGGCCTGACGCGGCGGTACGACCGGCCTGTCTCGAGGCCGGTCGTACCTAGCGGCCCCGCCGCGTCAGTGGCCGCTGTGGTCGTCGGTGTGGCCGTCGACCTCTTCGGTACCGTCGTCGTGTCCGGCGCCGCCGTGGTCGTGCTCGTCGCTGGAGGCGGCGACCATGCCCCACGCGCTCACGGCGGCAACGACGATGGCCGCGGTGCCGAGGAGGGCCTCCTGGTGATGGCGTGCCCAGTCGATGCTGCTGAGCCACCAGACCAGGCCGAGGACCACGGCGATCGCGGCGAAGCCGGCGGCGATGGCGTCGGCGAACTCGACGCCCTCGGCGGCTTCGAGGCCGTCCACGAAGCTGATGCCGCTGGTCTTGGACAGGTACCAGCCGCCGACCGCGACGGTGTTGCCGACCGCGCCGACGGCGCCGAGCCATCGCCACGGGCGCACGACGGCCGCGATGCCCCACCCGATCTGGAAGGCGGCGAGGACGGCGAAGGCGATCGCGGCCTGGCGGGCCGCGCTGTGGACGCCGACCGCCGTGGCGTGCAGCGCGCCGGCGCCCAACGACGTCAGCCCGGCGTACACCAGCGCACCCGCCCGTGGTACCGCATCGACGCTGGTCGGGCGCTGGTCTTCGGAGAGCGTTTCGACGGTTGTCATCGTGGTTTCCCCAGTCTCTCCGCCGGTGGTCGCCGGCCGTTGTCCTGCATTGGTAGGGAGTCGTGGCGCGGGTGCTCGTCATCGGGTCCCGGCCGGTCGTGACAGGTGAGCCACCAGGCGACGAGTCCGGCAACGACAAGCGCAAGGAGCGCGACGACGGTCGACCCGAGCGGCACGCCGCCGCTGGTTTCGCCGCTTGGGATCTCGTGGCCGAACTGGCCCCGGCCGGTCCCTTCGACGTCGGAGGCGGCCCGGGCCGCCGACCGACTGCCGTCACGCGTGACCCCCAGCGACCGACAATCCCTGGTGGGGATCGGTGGGCACCGGGTCGGGTCAGGCGGCGACGGACAGGGTGGGAGGTCCTCGCCGCGACGCCCAGCGGGCCGGTACGTCCCCGAGAACATGGTCGACCGCCGCCGCGCGGCGCGGTGGCGAGGCCAGGCAGCGCGTGCGCGGCCGGGGCGCTCGAGCGAACAGGCCGCCGGCGGTGTGAGCCGCCTGCAGCAACAGAACGGCTCCGGCCGCCACGAGAAGCTGGCCGACGACGCCCCACAGCAGCGACGGCTCACGCAATGCGTGCGTCCACTCGACGCCGACCTGGGCGTGCTCGATCAGCTCGACTGTCACGTAGGCGACGACGAGCTGCGGGGCCAGCGTGGCCCAACGCGGCCCGTCAGGCCGCCCCTGGCGGGCGCCACGCCCGAAGGCGCGGAGGACCAAGGTGAACAGCGAGGGAACCGCCACCCGCAGGAGCACACCGAGGTAGTCGTGCCCGATGGCCTCGCCGCTCGGGGCGCCGTACCACAAGCCCGCCACGAAGTAGCCGAAGGCGTGCCCCACGGCCAAGCCGCCGGGCAGCACGAGCAATGAGGTCGAGCGCGAGGCCCGCATAACTACCGAGAGTAGATTGCCGGGCTGCGGCCCGCACGCGGGCCCATCGGCCTCACTCGTTCACGGCGGGCGCACCGCTGGCCGAGCGCCGAGAGGGCTCGCCGTCGGCGACAGTGCCGGTGGCGTGCTCGCCATGGTGCCGGATGGCGGCCAGTAACTCGCCCACATGGTCGTCGTGCAGCCGGTAGCGCACATGGCGGCCGTCACGGCGGCCCTTGACCAGCCGGAACAGGCGCAGCACCCGCAGCTGCTGGGAGACCACGCTCGGTGCCAGCTCACACTCGGCGGCCAGCTCTTCGACCGTGCGCTCCACCCCGTAGAGCCCATACAGCAGGCGAACACGGCTGGCCGTCGCGAAGGCTGCCATCAGCTCGGCGAGACCCGCGGCCTCGTGGGCGTCGACCGGCCGCGACGCCGCCGGGTGGTGCTCGCTGCTCGGCATGCCGTCACCGTAGCAGTCTCTATATCCGCACAGGTATGCAGACGTGCGGTAGCAGGCCTAGAGTGCGTAGGTGCCGGCTATCGACGTCCGGAGGTGGTCGTGACTGCTCACACGAAACATGACCGCGAGCACGGCCATCGGGCCCACGACGGCCGCGACCACGGTCACTCCCACGAGCACGGCGCCACCCTCCGCGGCCTGCTCGGCGCCCTCCGCCACGCCCTCAGCCCCCACAGCCACGATCACGCCGAGATCATCGACACCGCCACCGCGGATCGCGAGGGCATGCGGGCCCTGGCCATCAGCCTGGCCGCCCTGGGCACCACCGCGGCACTGCAGGTCGTCATCGTCGTCGTGTCCGGGTCGGTGGCCCTGTTGGCCGACACCATCCACAACTTCTCCGACGCCCTCACCGCCGTTCCGCTTGGCATCGCGTTCTGGCTCGGGCGCCGGCCGCCCGACCGCCGCTACACCTACGGCTACGGGCGCGCCGAGGATCTCGCCGGCGTGTTCGTCGTCGCGGTCATGACCCTCTCGGCCGTCGTCGCCGCCTGGGAAGCGATCGGACGGCTGCTCGACCCGCGAGCCATCGACCGACCCGTGTGGGTCGCGCTCGCCGGGCTGGTCGGCTTCGCCGGCAACGAGCTGGTCGCCCACTACCGCATCCGCGTCGGGCGCCGCATCGGCTCCGCCGCCCTCGTCGCCGACGGGCTGCACGCTCGCACCGACGGGTTCACGTCGCTCGCCGTCCTCGGCGCCGCGCTGGGCAGCATGGCCGGCTGGGATCACGCCGACCCGATCATCGGCCTCGCCATCAGCGTCGCCATCGTCAACGTCCTGCGTCACGCCGCCCGCGACATCTACCGGCGGCTGATGGACCGCATCGACCCCGCCCTCGTCGAGCGCGTCACCCACGACCTCGGGCACGTCACCGGCATCACGTCCGTCGACCGTGTGCGAGTCCGGTGGATCGGCCACGAGCTCCACGCCGACGCCGAGGTCGGCCTCTCCCCCACACTGACCCTCACCCAGGCCCACGACATCCTTGAGCACGCCCGCCACCAGCTGCTCCACACCATCCCCCGCCTCGCCGACGTCCTCCTGCACGCCAACCCGGCGGAAACACCCGACGCCCACCAGCGAACCGCCCACCATCGACCGTCGTCAACCTGAGGGCCTCCTAGAACCCGCCGCTGGTCATGGCGGCGGTCGCGAGCAGGACGCCCAGGGCGATGAACAGCACCTCGACCACCATGGCCTGCCGGAGGTGCCGCCACACAGCCGGCTCGTCCCACCACACGATGGCCGGGACGAGCCGCTGCCGGTTGTAGCCGCGGATCGCTCCTGGAACTCGGCTACGAGGCCACGACTGTGCGAGGCATCGCCCGGCGCGCCACGTCTCGAGACTCCGCCTATAACCGGCGAATCAGCTGGTAGCTCTGGGCTCGGGGGGCAGGACTCGAACCTGCAACTTTCGGCTCCAAAGGCCGCTGTTCTGCCGATTGAACTACCCCCGACCGGAGCCCCCACCGTAGCCCCGGCCTGCGGCCGGCCAGGGCCGGGAGCGCTCGGTGGGCGCGGCGGTGCGCACGGAGCGGGCTTGGAGGGCGACCGGGGCGAGGCTAGGGTCGTCGGCCTCATGGGCTCGCTGATCAAGAAGCGCCGCAAGCGGATGCGCAAGAAGAAGCACAAGAAGATGCTCAAGCGCACTCGCTGGCAGCGCCGCGCCGCCGGCAAGTAGCCGGCCCGCCAGCCGCAAAACCCCGCCCGACCGAGCGCCCCGAGACCGGGCGCTCGGTGCGCGTCCGGACGCACCTCCGGCCACCCGCCCCCGCGATCCGCCCCGGCGGGCTGTACGCGCGCCCGTTCGGCTGCGCGCCGGGTCTCAGGCGTGGGCCGGGATCGTGCGTACGACGATGCGGTCGTCGCCGGGGTGGGCACCCTCGACGAACCACGTCGACCCCGACCCCGCTAGGACCGGCACGCGGCCGGTCGCCTCGGCGAGCCGGTCCCGCCAGGGGGCCAGGCGGGGCTCGAGGGCGAGGGCCGCCGGCTCCAGGTCGTTGGGGCCCTCGGCCCGCGGACCGCCCATCTCGTCCCACGCCCGGTAGACGGCCGGTGTCGAGCAGCCGAACGGCGGCACGGCCAGCGTGAAGGTCCGCTCGACGAACGGCAGCCGCTCGATCACCTCGCCCACGCCGCGGACCCGGGCCCGGCCGCCCCGCACGCAGAACGGCACGTCGGCGCCCAGCGCCACCGCGACGTCGACGTCGTCGCAACCGGCCCAGCGCAGCACGGCGGCCGCGTCGCTCGACCCGCCACCCAGCCCGCCCCCGACGGGGATGCGCTTGAGCAACCGGACATCGGCCGTCCGCCCCACCGCCCGCAGCGCCCGGCACACCAGGTTGCGGTCGAGGTCACCGCGCAGCGCCGGTGGTCCGCCGAGAACCGTCAACCCGTCGCCGGGGCCGAACGTCAGCGCGTCGGCCAGGTCCAGGCTGACCATCTCGGCATCGATCAGGTGGTAGCCGTCGGCGCGCACGCCCGTGACCCGCAGCGAGACCGTGAGCTTCGCGGGGGCCGCCACCGTGACGACCCCACCCTCGCCGTCCCCGCCGGCGGGAACGGCGGCGGGCGGGTCGGGGCGGGGGTGCGGCCTCACGGCGCCAGGCTGACACACGGTGCCCCCGGGAGCGGGCGGCCCGGTGGGCGGCCGGCGGCGGCACGGTCAGCCAGCGGCGGTGGCCACGAGGCGCGGCGGCGGGCGGCGTGGCCCCCTGGCGGGCGCGGCCCGGTGGGCGGCCGGCGGCGGCACGGTCAGCGGGGGGCGGCGGCCACGAGGCGGGCCCAGTCGTCGAGGCCCAGTTCCTCGGCTCGGGCGGTGGGAGCCACGCCGGCCCGGGCGAACGCCTCGGCGTCGACGGTGGCGGCCAGCGACCGGCGCAGCATCTTCCGGCGCTGCCCGAACCCCGCCTCCACGAGTCGGAACAGCCGCGCCGCATCCGCGTCGACCGCCGGCTGCTGCAACCGCTCGAGCCGGACCAGCACCGAGTCGACCCGCGGTTGGGGGACGAACACGGTCCGCGGCACCCGCCCGACGACCTCGGCGGTCGCCCGGTACGCCCGCTTCACCGACGGGATGCCGTAGGCGGGGTCCCCGACGGATGCCGCCAGCCGCTCCCCCACCTCGCGCTGCACCATCACGAGCATGCAACGGATGGCCGGGACGTTGGCGAGCAGGTCGAGCACGAGCGGCGTGGCGATGTTGTACGGCAGGTTGGCGACGAGCGACCACGCCGGGGCCCCACCGAGCAGCTCCTCCCAGTCGAGCGCCATGGCGTCGCCCTGCACGACCCGCACGCCCGCCGGCTCGACGACCTCGCGCAGGACGGGCACGAGGTGGCGGTCCAGCTCGACGGCGGTGACGGCGGCGCCGGTCTCGGCGAGGGCGAGCGTGAGCGACCCCAGGCCCGGTCCCACCTCGACCACGTGGTCGCCGGCGCCGACAGCGGCCAGCCGGGCGATGCGCCGCACGGTGTTGGGATCGGCGACGAAGTTCTGGCCGAGCGCCCGGCTGGGGCGCAGGCCGTGCGCCTCGAGCAGCTCGCGCACCTGCCGGGGCGAGAGCGTCACGCGGGCAGGCCGTAGACGCGGGCAGCGTTGCCCCACGAGGCGGCGGCCACCGCCCCGACGTCCGTCCCAACGGCCGCCGCCACGGCCGCGCCGACCAGCGGCACGAGCGCCGGCCGGTTCGGCCGGCCCCGGTGGGGCACGGGCGCCAGGTAGGGGCTGTCCGTCTCGACGAGCACCCGGTCGAGCGGGCACAGCGCCGCCGCCGCCCGCACGTCGTGGGCCGCCTTGAACGTCACGATCCCCGAGAACGACAGGTGTGCACCCAGGTCGAGGCAGCGCCGGGCCTCCTCGGGACCGCCGGTGAAGCAGTGCAGCACCGTGCGCTCGGGCACCCCCTCGGCGGCGAGGACGTCGAAGGTGTCCGCCCAGGCGTCGCGGGTGTGGATCACGAGCGCCATGTCGTGCTCGTGCGCCAGGGCGATCTGGCCGGCGAACGACCGGCGCTGCACGTCGCGTGGCGAATGCTCGTAGTAGTAGTCGAGCCCACACTCGCCCACCGCCACGACCTCGGGCTCGGCGAGCAGCTCGGCGAGACCGTCGAGGCCCTGGACGGCGTCGTGGGGGTGGAGGCCCACGGTGGCCCATACCGTGCCGGCATGGCGGCGGGCGACGGCGATGGCCGCAGCGCTGTGGGCGAGGTCGGTGCCCACGGTGACCATGCGCTCGACCCCCGCCTCGCGGGCCTCGGCCACGTGTGGGTCGGCCAGCGCCGGATGGGGCACGCCGTCACCGTCCCACCCCAGGTGGCAGTGGTCGTCGGTCCAGCGGAGGGCCACGACGGGCGAGGCTACCCGGCGGTCGGGAACCGGCTCGCCGGGGCCCGGAGCGCTTGCTAGCAACGGGGCGCATGCCCTTCGCCCTGCGCGCCGCACGGCCCGACGACGAACCCTTCCTCTGGGCGATGCTCCACGAGGCGGCGCACGCCGCCGAGGAGGGCATCGCGGACCCGTCCGGCCTGCGGGCGGTGCCCGAGCTGGCCCGCTACGTGGACGGGTGGGGCCGCCCGGCCGACCTGGGCGTCGTCGGCGGGGACGCCGTCCTGCTCGGCGCCGCCTGGCTGCGGCTGCTGACGGGCGAAGAGCCCGGTTACGGCTACGTCGACGACGCCACGCCCGAGCTCGCCGTGGCGGTCGCTCCCGAGGTGCGCGGCGCAGGACTGGGAACCTCGTTGCTCACGCGGCTGCTCGACGACGCCGCCGAGCGGTTCGACGCGGTGTGCCTCAGCGTGCGGGGCGACAACCCGGCCCGCCGCCTCTACGAGCGCCTGGGCTTCGTGGCGATGGGCGAGCACGAGGTGGCGGACCGGGGACGCAACCCGCTCGCGTCGGTCACGATGGTCCGCCGGCTGCGACACCGCGCCTGAGCCGCTCCGTGCCGCCGCCACTCTGGCGCGGCCCGCACCGCAAGGTAGGTAGTCTTTGCCGACCGACGTGGCGGGCGCGCCCTGGGCCAATAGCCGGCGTGAACCGCCGGTACGGATTCTGGAGGAATCACACTGACCGCTGCGCGACCGCCGTCGCACCGACCGGAACCCGGTGACGGCGCTGGGGATCGACGGCCGGACGGGCGACGCAGCGGCGACGCCGGCCCCCCCGGTTCGGGGGAACGGCCCCCGGCACGCCGGCGCCAGGGCGAGCAACCCCGGCGGCCACGGGCATGGGACCGCAGCGATCCCGCGGGTCCGCCGCTCGAGGAGTGGCCCGCCGACGAGCCGCCCGAGGCCCCGGGCGGCCGTTCCGGCGAGCGTTGGTCGAGCGGCGCTGGCACGGCCGGACCTGCGGGTGGGCCTGCCGGTGCCGGCCCCGGTGCCGGTCAACCGGGCGGGGCCGGCGACGTCTCCGGGCGCGGCTACGGCGGCGCGGCGGCCGGGCCCATGTACCGCCCGCCCGCTGCCCCCGGTGACGATCGGCCCTCCCGGCGGTCGCTGCGATCGCCCGGCGACCCGGCCGGCGGCGCCGGCGGTCCGGGCGGCGACGGGCCGAGCGGCCCGATCTACCGGTCGCCCGATCGCGAGGGCCGGGCACGGGGGACCGACCGGCGGGCCGACGACTCGAGCCGCAACGCGGCCTACCGGGCCCGCGAGGAGAGCGGCCGGTCCGGGGCATACCGCTCCCCCGACGACATCGGCGCTTCGCGCGCCTACCGCGCGCCGGGCGCCGGCGGTCCGGGGTCCGGCCGCGCTGCCGGCGACACGGGCTCGGCGCGGGCGTACCGCCCTCCCGGCTCCGACCGGCCCGGGGTGTACCGGGGAGCGGGCGACTCCGGCCCGGGTGCCGCCGACCGGCCCGGGGTGTACCGGGGAGCGGGCGACTCCGGCCCGGGTGCCGGCTCGACCGGCTGGTCCTCCCGCGACGCCGGGCGACGTCCCGACCGCGGCGAGGGCCGCGACGACCAGGGCCGCGTGGGGCGCGACCCCGGCGTCCCGCCGGCACCGTCCGGGCGCTCGTCGACGCGGGCCGACAGGCCCGGCGACGCGGAGAGCGTCTGGCCGGACCTCGACGATCTCCCCACCGCTCCGCCCGCCCGATCGCCCGGTGCCGCCGAGGGCCCCACCGGCCGCCCCAACCGCCTTCCGGGCGGCGGTGACGAGCCCGTCCCGGCCCTGCCCTCGGGTCGGAACCGACTCTTCGGCGGCGCGGCCCGCTCGTCCGCGCGGCGCGACGACACGGCCGGCGACCGCTCCCCCGGGCGCCGCGACGACACGGCCGGCGGACGCTCTCCCGGGCGCCGCGACGACACGGCCGGCGGCCGCACGAGCCGCTGGTCCACACCGCCGGGCCACACCGGCACGGGCCCCGCCGCGCCCGCCGCCGAGGATCCCGGCGAGGGCGTGCGGCCGTACGGGGGGCCGGGACAGGGGCTCGACGAGCTGCGCGGGCGCAGCCGGGGCGACAGGGGCCGGGACGACACGGGCGCCGGTGCCCGCGGCCGGAGCGGCGCCCGCAGCCCGGGCGACGACCGGTGGCCCCCGCCGGTGGACCAGCGCCCGGGCGGGCCGGCCGCTCCCGGCGGCCAGGGTGCCCTCGGCCGGGACCGGCCCGAGGACACGACCGGCCCGCACACGTGGCCACCGACCCTGCGCACCGGCGACGCCAGCGATCCGCTCGCCGACACGGCCCGCGGCGCCGACCCCGGGGCGACGAGCGGGTTCCACGCCGGGTCGGGCGGCGGCCCCTCCGGGAGACGCCCCGAGGCCGGCGACGAGCCGTCCCGGCGCCCCGGCGCGACCCGCGACGCCGGCTACGGCGGCCCGTCCGGGCGCGGCTACGACCCGCGGCGCACGACGGGCGCCAGCTATGACAGAGGCACCGACCCCCGCTACGGCCGCGGACCCGCGACCGGCCCCGGCGACGACACCGGCACCGGCGACCTCGGGTACGGCGGCGCAGCCGGCGCCGGGGCGGCGTTTGGGCCGGGCGCACCGTCGCCGACGGGCGCCCGCAGCATGACCCGCGGGTGGCAGCCCGACCTCCACGCGGCGCCCTCCGCGTGGCCGCCCGACGCCCCGCCACTGCCGGGACCGCCGCCCGCACCGGGCGGACCGCTGGCACCCGGCCGCCCGGACGGGCCCGGCGGACCGCCGGCACCCGGCGGGTGGGACCCGTACGCCCCGCCGCCCTACGGCACCGATCCGGACACGGGCTCCGAGACCGGGCTCGCCAACGGCGTCGATCTCGACGAACGCTACGGCGGCACGGGCGTCGATCTCGACCAGCCCTACGGCGGCACCGGCGTCGATCTCGACCAGCGCTACGGCGGCACGGGCGTCGACGAGCTCGAGTACAGCGGCGCCGGGCATGGCCCCGACGACGACGCCGACGACGGAGACGGCGCCGACCACCGGCGGCGCCCGACGGGCCCCAAGGCTCCCGCCGAGCTCGACGACGCCCCCCGCCTCCCCGACATCGCCGGCTTCGACGGCCTCCGCGGCCTCGCCCTGATCGCCGTGCTGCTGTTCCATCAGGGCTGGGACGCGGCCCGGGGCGGCTTCCTCGGCATCTCGTCGTTCTTCACGCTGTCCGGATTCCTGCTCGCCACGCTGGCCCTCGCCGAGTGGGCGCAGACCGGCCGGCTGGCTCTCGGCCGCCTCTGGGAGCGGCGCGCCCGCCGCCTCGTCCCCGCCTACGTGGCCGTGCTCGCGCTCGTGATCGTCCTGCAGTTCACGCTGCGTGTCGGCACCGGGCCCGGCTTCCGAGCCGACATGCTCTGGGCGGCCGCGTGGGCCACGAACTGGCACGCGGTCCTCGCCGACCGAGACGTCGCCGGCATCTTCCTCGACCCCTCCCCGGTGCAGCACCTGTGGTCGCTCGCCGTTCTGGCCCAGCTCGTCGTCGTCATGCCCCTGCTCTTCGTGGGCCTCATGAAGGTGGCGGGGCGCCACTGGCGGCTGGGCGGCGCGGTGTTCGGACTCGTGGCCGTCCTGTCGTTCGTACTCGCCAAGGCCACCGCCGAGGTCGACGGCAACGGCGGCCTCGCCTACTACGGCACCCACACCCGGGCCGGCGAGGTCCTGGTCGGTGTCGCGCTGGCCTACTGCGTGCTCAGCCCCGCGATGCGCCGCGTGCTGGGGAGCGAGCTGGGCGTGGCCGCCGCCCGATACGGCGCCGTGGGTGCGCTGGCGGCCCTCGCCGTGCTGTGGAGCCGGACGTCGCTCGGCGACCCGAACCTCTTCGCCGGCATCACCGCGCTCAACGCCGTGCTGACGGCGCTCGTGATCCTGGCGGTCACCGCCCCCGGCCCGGCGGCCACGTTCCTCGGCACGTGGCCGCTGCGCATGCTCGGGCGCATCAGCTACACCGCCTACCTGGCGCACTGGCCGATCTACCTCCTCATCGACGAGCCGCGCCTCGACCTGCCGGGTCCGGCCCTGTTCGGGTTGCGGGTGGCCGCCACGCTGGCCGTCGCGACCGCGCTCCACGTGGCCCTCGAGCAACCGTTCCGCACGAAGCTGCGCATGCCGCGGCGCCGGCTCGCCGGAGCGCTGATGGGGGCGACGGCCGTGGTGCTCGTGGTCGCCGTGATCGTGCCGCTCAAGCCGCCGGTGGGTGTGAGTCTGGCGATCGACGACGGCGAGGGTCCGGGCGACCTCGACGT
>Ga0126307_10000010_pt1 | contig 118318 bp, 112 predicted proteins | sample Plot28_FD_89955 | JGI IMG/M metagenome (GOLD analysis project Ga0126307, IMG submission 89955) | Serpentine soil microbial communities from UC McLaughlin Reserve, CA, USA - Plot28 | ecosystem: Environmental > Terrestrial > Soil > Grasslands | place: USA: UC McLaughlin Reserve, Lake County... | reverse complement strand
CGGCGGTCCGCGCCGAACGCCTCGATGATCGCCAGGCCCTTGGCCAGCCCGCCCATCGCCTCGGCCGGCCGGGCCCGCGGCTCGGTGCCGGTCATGCCAGCGCGTCCGCCGCCGCCTCCGCCTCGGGCAGGACGTCGTGGTCGTAGAGCGACTTCCGGTACTCGACGTGCGCGGCCATCTCGGCGTCGCGGATCGACAGGTCGGCGTAGGCCGAGTCGTACCGGAGGCCGTTCTCGCGGGCGCCGCGCTGCACCTGCGCCACCCGCTCGCGGCGGAGGCGCTCGTACGCCAGCAGGCCGGCCGGAGCGGTGTCCCGGTCGGTGCGCTCGAGGATCACGGCCAGCGCCATGCCGTCCTCCATCGCCTGGTTCGCGCCCTGCCCGAGGTGCGGCAGCATGGGGTGGGCGGCGTCGCCGAGCAGGGTCAGCCGGCCCTCGGTCCAGCGCGACAGGGGCTCGCGGTCGTACAGGCCCCAGCGCAGCGTCGTCTGCACGTGCTGGAGGAGGGAGCCGATCCGGGGGTCCCAGCCGGCGAACTCCCGGCGCAGCTGGTCGGGGTCGCCGGGGGCCGACCACGACTCCCGCATCTCCTCGTCCGCCGGGACGAAACCGACGTAGTTGACGAGCTTGCCCGCGCGGACCGGGAACGTCAGGAAGTGCCGGCCGGGGCCGAGCCACATGTGCCAGGCGTCGGTGGGCCAGTCGGGCACCAGCTCCGAGGGGACGAGGCCCCGGTAGGCGACCGATCCGGAGAACACCGGCTCCGACGGCGGGACGACGTGGTGCCGCAGCTCGGAATGGATGCCGTCGGCCGCGATGACGACGTCGCCCTCCGCCACGGTCCCGTCGGCGAAGGACACCCGGACCCCGCCGTCGTCCTGGTGAAAACCCGTGCAGCGGTGTCCGGTCTGCACGACGCCGTCGGGGAGCCGGCCGGCCAGCATGGCCACGAGGTCGGCGCGGTGCATGCCGAAGACGGCGTTCCAGCCGGAGGAGTCGGTCACCTGGACGCCGGCGATCTCGGTGCCGTCGTCGCGGTGGTAACGCGAGCCGTGGCCGACCCGTGCGCCCTCCTTCTCGACCTCCGGGCCGAGCCCCACGCGCTGCAGCTGCCGGACGCTGTTCGGGGTGAGGAATACGCCGGCGCCGATCTCCCCGAGGGCGGGGGCCTGCTCGTGGACCGTCACCGGGACGCCGCGGCTGACCAGGGCGTTCGCCGTGAACAGGCCGGCGATCCCACCGCCGACGATGACCACGCGGGGCGCGGTGGGTGCCATGGGGGAACTCCTTGCGTTCGCATAACGAAAAATGTGCGCTTTCCGCACGAACGGTAGAGCATTCGGTGGGCCCGGTCAAAGGGGGCGGCAGGGCGCCCTTGACATCGCGGGTCGTATCCATCACCGTGGAATCAGCCGTTATCCGGACCAATCGTCCGGATAACGTACAAGCAGCCGGTTCTCCCATCGGCTACGACCGGGACACACCGGCGTGCACCGGCCGGAGCGCCGGTGCCGATCGGCGCGCAGCGAGATCTCCGAGAGGAACGACTCCCATGGGCACCGAGGCCAACGGCCGCTCCCTGCAGGACCTGATCGACACGACTCCCGACCTGATCGACTACCTGTACAACGACTCGCCGGGGGCGCACAGCCGGGGCCGGCCCGACCTCACGCCGGTGCGGCAGGAGTTCACGAACTGGCGCGACGAGCAGCGGTCGTGGCGCGAGACGGCGGTGCTGTTCGACCAGTCGCACCACATGCCGGAGCTCTACGTGAAGGGCCCGGACGCCCGCCGGCTGCTGGAGTGGATCGGTGTCAACAGTCTGGCCAACCTCGGTGGGGGACGGGCGAAGCAGTTCATCGGCTGCACCCCGCGGGGCCACGTGATCGGCGACTGCATCCTCTACGACCTCGACGACGAGGGCTTCGAGTTGGTGAGCAGCACGCCGCTGCTGAACTGGATCGAGTACCAGGCACAGACCGGCGACTGGGACGTCAGCCTCCAGCGGGACAACAACACCTCGGACAACCCGACCGGCCGCCGGCTGAAGTTCCGGTTCCAGCTGGACGGACCGAACGCGGCCGCGATCTTCGACGAGATCGTCGAGGGCGCACCACCCGAGATCAAGTTCTTCCACACCGCCCAGATGCGGATCGCCGGCGTCGACGTGACGGTGCTCCGGCACAGCATGTCGGGGCACAAGGGCGTGGAGATCTCTGGCCCCTACGACGAGGGGGACACGGTCCGCCGGGCGATCCTCGAGGCAGGGGAGAAGCACGGGCTGCGACAGGGAGGGGCGAAGGCCTACTACAGCGCGAGCTTCGAGGGCGGCTGGATGGCCTACCCCCTGCCGGGCATCTACACCGGCGAGGAGCTGCGCCCCTACCGCGAGTGGCTACCGGCCACCTCGTGGGAGGGCAGGTTCCAGCTGGCCGGCAGCTTCCGGCCGGAGAACATCGAGGAGTACTACGTCACGCCGTACGACCTGGGCTACGGGCGCGTGGTCAAGTTCGACCACGACTTCATCGGCCGCGAGGCGCTGGAGCAGATCGCGCAGAACCCGCCGCGCACCCGGATGACGCTCGTCTGGAACAAGGAGGACCTGCTGCGGATCTACGGGTCGCTCCTGGAGGACGGGACGCCGTACAAGTACCTCGACCTGCCGGTCGCCGACTACGGCAACCTCCAGCACCGCGACGAGGTCCGGACCCTCGACGGGCGGTTCATCGGCCTGGTCACGAAGGTCGGCTACAGCGGCAACGAGCGGAAGGTCCTCTCCCTCGCGATGCTCGACGTCGAGCACGCCAACGTGGGGGACGAGGTCGTGATCGTCTGGGGCGAGCCGGACGGCGGCTCCCGCAAGGCGCAGGTGGAGAAGCACCAGCAAACCCACGTGCGGGCCACCATCGCTCCCGCTCCCTACGCCGCCACCGTGCGGGAGGCGGGCAACAGGACGGTCGGCCGGTCACTCGCCCGCTGACGACCGCATGGGGATCCATGCCCACGCGTGCTCGGAGTTCCCCACTCCTTGCTGGGACAGCTTCCTTGGGTCGGCGACTCGTCGACCCGAGGGAGTATCCGCGGAGATGACGGGACCCTTCGACGCGGCGGCTCGTGCGAGCGGTACGTCGAAGGGTCGGTCCTTCCCGAGGTCGGCATGGGAGAGGCGCGTGGAGGCGCAACCACCGCGGGGCGAGGAGTCGGTCGATCACCGCTGTCACCGCCTCGCCTGGGGCTTGGCAGCACAGGCGTCGCAGCACTGCGATCCACCGGCAGGGGCTAGCGGCGCGGCGTGCTCAGGCGGCGGGGATCCAGGGGGAGCTGATCGCGACGCTGAGCAACGTGGAGCGGCCGGCGTCGAGGGCGTCGAGGGCCCTGTCCAGCGCCGCGTCGAGTTCCGGGCCGGTGTTCACGTGTTCGCCCGACAGGCCACAGGCCCGGGCGACCGCGGGAAGGTCCGGGGAATTCGGGAACAGGGTGCCCACCACGTCCCCGGTGCTGGCCGAGCGCCCGTCGGGGAAGAGGGTCAGCACCGGCCACCGGCTGGCGGCGTAGCCACCGTTGTCGAGCACGATGATCAGCGCGGCGCGACCCGACTGCTGAAGTGCCCACAGGGCGGCCATCGGGAAGCCGAAGAAAAAGGCGCCGTCGCCGACCAGCGTGACGATTCGCCGGTCGGGCGCCGCCAGTCCCGCGCCCACGGTGGCGCCGAGCGCCCAGCCCAGTCCGGAACCACCCGAGCGGAAGTACGTGCCGGGCGCCACTCGGCGCAGCGAGCCGCGCAGCAGCTCGGCGTTGGTCGTCGCCTCCTCGATCACGATGTCCTCGTCGGCCAGGCGCTCGGTGAGCGCGTGGCCGACGTCGGCGGCGGTCAACGGGGCCGGCGGCACGTCGGTCGATTCCTCGACCGTCGCGGCTGCCTGGGGCTTCGCCTGCGGCGCACGGGCGCCGAGCCCGCGCAGTTGCTCGACGAGGGCCTGAAGCCCGGCCACGGGGTCGCAGGGCAGCGCCAGGTCGACGCCGAAGTTCCACCTCGGCATGCTCGCGTGCAGCGGGTCGAGTTCGAGGTTGATGACGCGCGCCTCGGGGGCGGGGGCAGCGGTGTGGGGAACCCATGGCACGGGGGCTTCGACGCTCAGCACGACGTCAGCCTGGGAGAGTGCCGCGGCCACCTCCCGCCCGGAAGCCACGTAGGCGGGGTGGTCGGACGGGAAGTTCATCCTGTCCCGCGCGTCGAGCACCAAGGCCCCGGTGAGCTCCGCCAGCTCGACGAGCGCGGCAACGCCCTCCGGACGCTGGCCGAGCCGGCTCGTCACGATCACGGGATGGCGCGCCTCGCTGAGCCAGGTGGCGGCCTGTCGCACGCCCACCGGATCAGGGGCCGGTGGTGCGAAGACGGTGCGCTTGGCCGTCGCCGTGCTGTCGGCGACCGGCCGCATCAGCGCTTCGCGGGCTGCGGTGAGGTACACCGGGCCGGGCACGCCGGTGCGAGCGACTTGGAACGCGCGCGCGACGGTCTGCCGGGCGGTCTCGGGGTCGATGTCCCCGATCCACTTGACGTACGAGCGCACGATGCCGGCCTGATCGGGCACGTCCTGCAGCCAGTGCACGGCTGCGTCGCGGCCGCCGGGAAGTTCGCCGTAGGACGTGGTGGGGGTGCGCCCGGCCAGCATCACGACAGCGGCTTGGCCGCGGACAGCGTTGTGCACCATCGAGCCGAGGTTCTGCGTGCCGACGTCGACGTGCACCATCACCACCTGCGGGCGCCCCGTCACCGCGAAGTAGGCGTGCGCAGCGGCGAGGGCCACGCCCTCGTGGAGGCAGAGCACCACCCGGGGGACGGCTTCGCGGGCGTCGTCGAGGGCGGCGAGGGCCTCTTGCAGCGGAGCGGTGTCACTACCCGGGTTGAGGAAGATGACATCGACGCCCTCGGCGACGAATGTGCGCAGCATCGCAGCGGCGACCGAGTCCAGCACTCCGGCCTTCGGGGGGGTGCCCTCGCCGTCAGCGACCGGCCGGTCCGACGACTGCGCGGCGTCGGGGCCGACGTTCTGCCCGGGGACGATCGGCCGGCTCACTGCCACCCCTTCAGTCATGCGCGCCTGGTCCGAGCGGCGCCCTGGACGGCTGTCGCCACGGTCCGGACAGGAGGGAGGCTAGCGGCCCTCGATCGTGAGAGCCATGAGCTGGGCGTCCAGGGCCGTGCACGTACGAGTACGAATGCCTGGCCCGTCGGGGGCGGCTCGGATGGCGACTTGTACTCTATCCGGACAAGGCGAACGCCTTGCGGACATGTCGCCGGCTCTGCCAAGGGATGTCGAGGAGGGACGCGCGTGTCGCTGCGACCGGAGGACCTCGACCAGCGGGACTACGTGCAGTCCCTGGAGCGCGGCCTCGCGGTGATCCTCGCCTTCGCCGACCACCATCCCCGGCTGAGCCTCTCCGAGGTCGCCGAGGCCACCGGGCTGAGCCGGCCGACCGCCCGTCGCCTGCTGCTCACCCTCGAGGCGCTCGGCTACGTGCGGGCCGAGGACCGCTCGTTCTCCCTGACCCCGCGGGTCCTCGCGCTCGGCTACGCCTACTTGAGCTCCCTGGACCTCACCGCGATCGCCCAGCCGGTGATGGAGCGGCTGGTCTCCGAGGCGCAGGAGGCGTGCACCCTCGCGACGCTCGACGGCTCGGACGTCGTCTACGTCAATCGGGTCTCGGCGCGACGGGTGACCAGCCTCACCCTGGCCGTCGGCACGCGGCTGCCCGCCTACGCCAGCGCGATGGGCCAGGTGCTGCTCGCCGACCTGGCCCCCGCCGACCTGCGCCGCTACCTCGACCGCACCGAGCTGGTGGCGCTGACCGCGCACACGCTGACGACGGAGGAGGCGCTCACCGACCGGCTGGCGCGGGTTCGTACGCAGGGCTGGGCGCAGGCCGACCAGGAGCTGGAGGACGGGTTGCGGTCGATCGCGGTCCCGGTGCGGGGCAGCGACGGCCGGGTGTTCGCAGCGCTGGGGATCTCCTCGACTGCCGGCGCGATGAGCACGCTGGTCGAGCGGCACCTGTCGGTGATGCGGGCCAGCGCCGCGGAGATCGGCGCGGCGCTGGGCAGCGATTTCTCAGGGCGTGTCCGCCGCGACTGAACAAGCGACCGGAGGGCCGGCCGTCACCGTCCCGGGGTCGATCGCCTTCACCGAGCGGACGCCGGTGAGCGCCATCGTCCGGTCCAGCTCGGTCCCGAGGACCTCGATCACCCGCTCCACCCCGGCCTGGCCGCCGATCGCCAGCCCGTACAGGTACGGCCGGCCGACGAGCACGGCACGCGCACCGAGCCCCAGCGCGGTGAGGACGTCGGCGCCCCGGCGGACGCCGCCGTCCAGCAGCACCTCGGCGCGCCCGTCGACGGCGTCGACGACTCCGGGCAGCGCCTCCAGCGTGGCCGGGGCCCGGTCCAGCTGACGGCCGCCGTGATTGGACACGATCACCCCGTCGACCCCGAGCCGCGTGGCCAGCTCCGCGTCGGCCGGGTTGAGGACGCCCTTCACCACCAGACGGTGCGGCCACGCCCCGCGCAGCCACGCCAGGTCGTCTTCGGTGACCGGGTAGAGGCTGCGCAGGATCTGCCGCTGCGTGGCGAAGGGCGACACCCGGCCGTCGAGCGTGTCGCGCTGGGGCAGGTTGCCGCGCAGCAGCTCCAGCGTCCAGCGGGGGCGGGTGGCGCACTGCAGGGCGAGCCCGGGGGAGAAGCGCAGCGGCAAGGTGAGGCCGTGCCGGCGGTCCCGCTCCCGGTTGCCGAAGGCCGCGACGTCGACGGTGAGCACCAGGACGCGACAGTCCAGCGCGGCGACGCGGTCGATCACCGCCTGGATCCGTCCCCGGTCGGCGGAGAGGTACAGCTGGTACCACCACGACGGTGCGATCCGCGCGATCTGCTCCACGGGGTAGCCGCTCACCGCACCGTGCACATAGCCGACCCCGCGGGCCGCGGCCGCCCGGGCCACCGCCAGCTCGGCGTCGCGGTGCAGCACCCGCGCGGCACCCGTGGGCGCCAGAAGCAGGGGACTGCGCAGGGGCGTACCGAGGACCGTGGTGGCGGTGTCCCGCTCGGCGACGTCGGCGAACGCGAGCGGCAGCAGCCGGGCCGCGCGGAACGCCGCCTCATTGCGGCGCATCGTGACCTCGTCCTCCGCCCCTCCCTCGACCAGGTCGAAGATGGGGCCGGGCAGCCGGCGCCGCGCCAGCTCGCGCATCTCCGCGACGCTGCCGGCCCGAGCGGCGCGCCGGCTCACCGGGCAGCTCCGGGGGCGACCGAGGCCGCGTATCGGGCCAGCGCCCGCGCCGCCGCAAGCACCGACCGCTGATGCGCCTCGTGCGTCGCCCCCGCCACGTGCGGCGAGACGATGCACCCCGGCGCCGACCACAGCGGGTGGTCCTCCGGCAGTGGCTCCGGGTCGGTCACGTCGAGCACCGCCTGCAGCCGGCCCGCCTGCAGCTCGGCGAGAAGGGCCGCGGTGTCCACCACCGGTCCGCGCGCGGCGTTGACCACCAGCGCGCCGTCCCGCATCCGGGCGAGCAGGACCGCGTCGACCAGGTGATGCGTGTCCGGTGTCAGCGGGACGAGCAGCACGACGGCGTCGGCGCCGGCCACCAGGTCGGGCAGGTCGTCCTGGCCGTGGACCCCGGGCCGGGCCCGGCGGGCCACCCGGACGACGCGGACGCCGAGCCGCTCCAGGAGGTCCGCGGCGGCCTGGCCGGTCGTGCCCTGTCCCACCACGACGACGCGCTGGCCGGCGAGCTCGTGGCTGCCGCGGCGGTCCCAGCGGGCGTGCCCCTGGTGCCGCGCCGCCCGCAGCAGCCCGCTGGCGACGCCGAGCAGCGCGCCGGCCACCCACTCGGCCACCGCGCCGTCCCGGGTCCCGGTCGGTCGCCCCAGCTCGACGCCCGGCGCGAGGAACGGGGTGACCCACTCGGTGCCGACGATCAGGAGCTGGACGAACCGCAGGGCGGGCAGCCGCGGCAGCAGCGGGGCCACGTCGTCCCGGCGCTCGTGGTCCAGGAGCAGGAACTCGACGTCGGCGAGGGCCGGCAGCAGCGCGTCGCCCCGATCGGGGACCGGCCGGACCTCCACGCCGGCCGGGGCGTCCGCGGCCAGGTCCGCGACCACCTCAGCGGGAACGGCCGCCACCACGGTCATGTCAGCCCAGCTCGACGATCGCCTTGTCGAACGCGTGGATGTCCTCCACCGTCCCGTCGGCCCGGGTGATCACGTTGTCGCAGACCCATGCACAGAAGCCGTCGACGTCCCAGCGGGGATGGCAGGCGATGTTCATGCCGGCCGCGATCGCCATGGGGTCCTCGGCACGCACCAGCGGTGGCTCGACGAGGTCGGTGCCCTGGCTGTGGCAGTGCAGCCGCAGCTCCTCCGGTCGCCCGTGGGCGCGGAGGAAGTCGTTGTACGCCGTCCAGACGTCGGCCACGAGGGCGCCCGGCCGCAGCAGGTCCAGGCAGAACCGCTGGGCCTCCAGGCAGAACTCGTATTCCTCGGCGAAGCGCTGGGGGAGCGTCCCCAGCACGCAGGCCCGGCCCAGCTCGGTGTACATGCCGCCCGGGCCGTTCACCTCGATCATCAGGTAGAACAGGTCGCCCTCGTGCATCACCCGGTCCTGGCTGTGCGTATGGGCCACCCGTGCCGCCTGCACCGGAGGCACCGAGGCGCACCAGTAGATGCCCTGCTCGCTGCCGAGGTCCTGGGCGACGTGCTGGGCCACGGCGGCCACCTCGCGGTCGCGTCGTCCCGGTTCGACCGCCTTGAAGGCCGCGGCCATCGCCGCGTCCTGCAGCGCGGCCGTCGCGCGCACGCGGTCGAGCTCCTCGGCGGACTTCACCGCGCGGATCCGGTTCACCAGGTCGGTGGCGTCGCGGAACTGCGCGGCGTGCAGCTCGCGCCGCACGTGGTCGCCGAACGCCATGGGGATCGACGAGGTTCCCACCCAGCCGATCCGCCCGGCCCGGTGGGGGCGCAGGGCCTCGACGGCGAGCTCCGCGTCGTGCGCCCTGGTGTAGGGCGCCGACGGCATGTAGGGGCTGGCCATCGCCCGGGCCACCCCGCGGAGGACGGGGTCTTCCTCGGGGTCGACGGCCAGGTCCTCGCCGCGCCGGCCGTGCCGGATCAGCGTCATCGGAGCGTCCCGGGGGAAGACGACCGTCACCGGGTACCCGTTGGTGGCCGGGATGTCGGTGAACCAGCGGACGAAGCCGCCGACGTAGTCGTTGTTGTTCTGCATCACCAGGACGTCGAGGTCCTGGTCCGCCATGGCCGTCCGGACCTCGCGCCAGCGACGCTCGAGCTCCGCCGAGCTGATCGGGTTCAGGAGCCGTTCGGAGAGCGCCGTCACGAGGCGTGCGGTGGAGCGATCACGGCGGGGGCCGGCTCCTGGGTCGCCTCGTCCGACGTCGACCGGGTGATCAGCTTGAGCACCTCGGTGCGCAGCTCGGCGAACCGGGGCAGCCCCTTGGTCTCGACCTGGCTGCGCGGGCGCGGCAGGTCCACTTCGAGCACGTCCACGACGACGGTGGGCCGGCTGGACATCACGACCACACGGTCGCCCAGGTAGACCGCCTCGTCGATGTCGTGGGTGACCAAGACGACGGTCACCCCCACGTCGAGCCGGACGCGCAGGATGAGGTCCTCGAGGTCGGCCCGCGTCTGCGCGTCCACGGAGGCGAACGGCTCGTCCATGATGAGGAACTGCGGCCGGTAGGCCAGGGCACGGGCGATCGCCACGCGCTGCTGCATGCCGCCGGAGAGCTGCCACGGGTAGCTGTCGGCGAACCCCTCCAGGCCCACCTCCTTCAGCGCGTCGTCGACCGCACGCTGACGCTCCCCGCGGTCGCGGATCGTGTTCTTCAGCGGCAGCGCCACGTTGCGGCCCACCTTCGACCAAGGCATCAGCGACCGGCTGTAGTCCTGGAAGACGCAGGCGATCTCCGGCGGCGGCGAGTCGATGACCTTGCCTGTCTTGGTCAGCGTCACCGTCCCGCCGGAGCGGGGGAGCAGGCCGGCCAGGCACCGCAGCAGGGTGGTCTTCCCCGCGCCGGAGGGGCCGACGACGGTGACGAACTCGCCTTCCTCGACGGTGAAGGTGACGTCGCGGAGCACCTCCAGCGACCGGCCGGCGACGTTGTAGGACTTCTGCAGATGGTCGACGGTGAGCACGTCAGTTCTCCCGATCTTGCGTGTACCACCGGAGGAGCCTGCGCTCCACCAGGACGAAGAGGCCGTTGACGAAGACGCCGAGGATGCCGAGCAGCAGCATCCCCGACCACATGAGCGACACCTGGAAGCTCTGCTGGGCGATCAGGGTCACGTAGCCGATGCCGTTCGTTGCGGCCACCAGCTCGGTGACAACCATCATCACGAAGGCCACGCTGAGCGCGATCCGCATGCCGGCGAGGACCTGCGGCGCGGCAGCGGGCAGCTGTACGTGCAGCACCCGCTGGAGCCGGGTGAGCCGGAAGGACCGGCAGATGTCCTCCAGCACCGGGTCGACGTTGCGCACACCGTCGATGGTGTTGAGCAGGATCGGGAAGAGGCTCACGAACGCGATGAGCGTGATCTTGGGGGTGGCGCCGATCCCTAGGAGCACGATGCTCACGGGGACCAGCGCGGTGGCCGGCAGTGCCCGCCCGAACTGCAGGACCGGGTTGAGCGCGTGGGCCACCAGCGGCAGCCGGCCGAGCAGGGCGCCGAGGCCGACACCCAGCACGACCGCTATCGCGAACCCGGCGAACATCCGCCCCAGGCTCGGCAGCACGTCCGACGCGACCCGCTCGAACACCCAGTTCTCGCCGAAGGTCTCCAGGATTTTCTGCAGCGGCGGGTAGAACGGCGACACGTTGTCCATCGACGCGAACCACCAGGTCACGACGATCGCCACCGGGACGACGAGCGAGACGGCCACCCGCACCGCCCGGGCCGACCACTGCCTCGTGACTGCCGGTGCGGTCATGCCTGCTTCTCCCGGTACGAGCTGTGCCAGTGCAGCTGACGGCGCTCCAGCCGCTCCAGCACGACGTTGACGAGGACACCGATCACGCCGACCACTCCGACGAGGGCGTACATCTCGGCGTAGACGCCGTTGGTCGCGAAGACCGCGATGTCGCGACCGAGACCCTCCACCGCGGTGATGATCTCGACGGCCACGACGACGACCAGGGCGTGGGCGGCCGCGATCCGCAGACCCGTCGCGACGAACGGCGACACGGCCGGCAGCACGATGTGCAGCAGCCGCTGGTGCGGCTTGAGGCCGAACACCCGGCCGGTGTCCTTGAGGATCGGCGGGATGCCGGCCACCCCGTAGTAGGTCTGGAACAACATCGGCCAGATGCAGCCGACGGCGGCCAGGATGTAGGCCACCTCTGGTGTCGCGCCCATCACGAGGATGAGGACGGGGAGGTAGACCACCGCGGGGATGAACCGCAGGAAGTCCAGGACGTAGTGGGTGAGCAGGTAGAGCAGCGGGATCGCCCCCAGCGCCACCCCGGCCGCCACGCCGACGGCGACGCCGACGACCACACCGACGGCGAACTGCTGGAGTGTCGCGCCGAGGCTGGACGCGAACGCGGCGGTCGGCACCAGCTCCCAGCCCGCCTGAACGATCTCGGTGAACGGGGGGACCTCCTCGGGAAGCACCCCGGTCCGGGCGAGGATTTCCTCGACGGCGAGGATGGCCGCGGTGGTGATCCAGGGGAGGACCCGCACCAGCCACGCGCGCCGGCCGTCGGCGGCGAGCACCTCCGGCCCGGCGTCAGTCGCCCCGGGAGGGGCCGAGCCCGAAGGCTCGACCCGCTCCCGCGACCCGAGGGGCGCGATCACTGCGCGACGACAGAGTCGAGGTCGGGAGCCTCCTCGATCACGCCGTACTTCACGAGGAACCCGGCTTCCTTCTCGACCGTCTCGGTGTCGATCTCCGCCGTGTACAGCGGCAGGGGGGCGCTCTGCACCAGCTCGGGGTTTGCGCCGGTCTTCTCGATGATCTGCGCGCGGGTCTCGTCCGGGTGGTCGTTGGCGTAGTCGGCCGACTTCTGCAGCGCGGCGCGCCACCGCTCGACGATCCCCTCGTTTTCCTGGATGAACTGCGACGACATGTAGAAGACGGTGTTGCCGTTCTCCGGGTTGTCGAAGGCGATGGCGGGGGAGTCGCCGATGTCCCGGAATCCCTCCTGCCGCAGCGCCGTGGCGAACGGCTGCAGGGTGCTGATCGCGTCGACCTCGCCGGCTCGGAGGGCGGCGACGGCGTCCGGGAAGGGCAACTGCACCAGGTTCAGCGAGTCCGGGTCGCCGCCGTCCTTCTCGACCGCCTCCCGGATCCAGAACTCCCAGCAGCACTTCAGCGAGTTCACCGCGATGTTCTTGCCTTCGAGGTCCGCGAAGGTCTGCACGTCGCTGTTCCCCGGCACGATCGTCTGATACTGGGTGCCCGCGGGGTCCTCGCGGTCGTTGACGGCACCGGAGACGATCTCGATAGGGATGTCACCCGCGGCCGCGCTGACCACTGGTGAGATGCCGCCGAGCGCCACGTGCTGCTGGCCGTTGATGAGCTGGGTGATCGCCGCGGCGCCCGTGGCCGCCTCGCCGATGGTCAGGTCGATCCCCTCCTCCTCGAAGAAGCCCTGCTCGGCCCCGATGATGAGGGCGGCGGACGACTGGGACGCCGCGACGCCCGCCGTCATCGCGACCGTCTCGACCTCGCCGTTGCCGCCACCTCCGCCGCCCTCGGCGTTGTCGTCGGAGCCACCGCCGCAGGCGGTGGCGACCATGGTCAGCGAGAGCAGCGTCCCGGCGAGCGCGACGCCGTGCTTCGGTCTGCGGAACAACACCGCTGGTCCTCCAGTCGTGGGGTGTCGGGCTGTCGAGGCCGTCAACAATCGGCATTTAGTACGTATGCGTACGTTAGACCTGGGTCACAATCGCGTGCAAGGGGGCTGGCGCACGACGTGTCGATCCGAAGTCCTCCCGAGGCGGACGGAAATCGGCCCCAGGGAGCCTGAGAGGGGAGCGGCCCTCTGCCGGCGCGGCCTCAGCGGTAGGCGACGACGTGCAGGAGCTCGACCAGGCGCCGGGCTTCCTGCTCCTTCAGCGGGGCGGTCAGGTCCTGCTGTACGACTGCCACCGCGGGGGTCACCTCGTCGAGGACGGCGCGGGCCTCGGGGGTGAGGACCAGCAGCTTGCGCCGCCGGTCCCGCTCGTCCGGCGTGCTGGCGACCAGGCCACGGCGGGTCAACCGGGCGATGATGTCCGCGGTGCTCGACTTGTCCAGCGAGGCCAGGTCGCCGGCGGTGCCCTGATCGATCGGTTCGTTCCAGGCCAGTGCGCTGAGCATGCCGTACTGCGACGGGGTCAGCGTCGAGCCGACCCGCCGGGCCCAGTAGGCACCGTGCAACTGCTCGCTGCGGCGGATCAGGTGGCCCGGGGTGGTCGGCAGGGGCAGGGCCCGGCTCCCGCCCGGTTCCAGCGGCGCTGTCGGCGGCTTCCCCTCGTACGCCACGAGGGCGAGGGTCTGGGTGAACCACTCGCGGTCCGCGGGTGCCAGGGGCTCGAGGAGCTGACGCTGGATGCCGGCCACCCGCGGCGTGATCTGCTGCAGGGCGGCGCGGGCGGGGGCGGTAAGGGACAGCAGATTGCGCCGCCCGTCCGACGGGTCCCGGTCGCGGCCGAGCCAGCCGTTGCGCTGCAGGCGGGCCACCACGTCGGCCGCGGTCGACTTGTCCAGCGAGGCGAGCCGGCCGGCGGACCGCTGGTCGACGACGTCCTGCTCGGTCAGCGCACTGAGCAGGGCGTACTGGGGACCGGTCAGGTCACCGTTGAGTTCCTGGCCCCACAGCCAGGTGTGCACCTGCTGGGCCCGGCGGAGCAGGTGCCCGACGGTCGTGTCGAGCGGGAGCGCGGCCGCCGGTGCCGTCGCCCGCCCGGGCTCCTCCGCCGCCAATGCCACCCAGTCCACCTTCCCTCGCCCGGCGCTGTGCCGAGCCTAGGCTCACTGCTGTTCGTGTCCGGACGATCGTCGTCGCCTGCGGTGCGCTGCGCCAGACGGAAGGGTTGACCTGTTCGGGTGAGCGTCCCTACAGTGCCGGAAAGCCGTCCGTATGCGTACTGAACGCGGTCGCCACGGCCGACGCCCCAGGAGGCGCGCCATGACCAGCATCGTCGAGGCGTCGGAGTACCCGTTCCGGCGGGACATGAGGTGCCCGTTCGACCCGCCGCCGGAGTTCACCCGGCTGCGCCGCGACCAGCCGGTGACCCGGGTGCAGCTGTGGGACGGCAGCTGGGCCTGGCTCTACTCCCGGTACGAGGACGTCCGGGAGGTGCTCGCCGACCGGCGCTTCAGCTCGGACATGACCAAGCCCGGCTTCCCCCGGCACGGGGCCGGTGTGGCGGCGGTCCGGCAGAAGCACCGGACCTTCATCAACATGGATGATCCGGAGCACAGCGTGCACCGGCGGATGCTGACCCGGGACTTCGTGGTCAAGCGGGTCGAACGGCTCCGCCCGCGGATCGAGCAGCACGTCGACGCCCTGCTCGACGAGTTCGTGCGCCGTCCCCAGCCGTCCGACCTGGTCACCGGGCTGGCGCTGCCGGTCACGAGCGGCATGATTTCCGAGCTCCTCGGGGTGCCCTACGAGGACCACGACTTCTTCCAGAGCCGCACGGGGCTGCTCATCTCCTCGGACGCCGACGTCGAGGAGTCGCTGCACGCCTACGAGGAGATGCGCGACTTCTTCCGGGAGCTCATCGAGCGCAAGCGGCGGTCGCCGGCCTCGGACGTGATCTCGCACCTGATCATGCTGGAGGACGAGGGGCGACTGACCCCCGACGAGACCCTTGACATGCTCCGCCTGATGCTCTCGGCCGGGCACGAGACCACGGCGAACATGGTCGCGCTCGGCACGCTGGCGCTGCTCGAGCACCCCGACCAGCTGGCCTGGCTGATGGCCGAGCCCGCCGCGCGGGCCGCCGGGGCCGTCGAGGAGCTGCTCCGCTACCTGACCATCTCGCACTTCGGCCGGCGCCGCGTGGCCACCGAGGACGTCGTGGTCGCCGGCCAGCTCGTGCGGGCCGGCGAGGGCGTGATCGCGGCCAACGACTCGGCCAACCGGGACGCCGGCGCCTTCCCCGAGCCCGACGTGCTCGACCTGAGCCGGGACGCCCGGCACCATCTCGCCTTCGGGTACGGCACCCACCAGTGCGTGGGCCAGCCGCTGGCCCGGGTCGAGCTCCAGGTGGTCTATCCGGCGCTGTTCCGTCGGCTGCCCGACCTGCGGCTCGCCGAGCCGCTCGACGCCCTCCGCTTCAAGGAGTCGATGGTGTTCTACGGGCTCTTCAGCCTCCCGGTGCGCTGGTCGGCGGCCGGTGGCGTGCCCGCCGCGTCGGACCAGGAGGCGCGATGAGGGTCGAGGTGGAACCCGAGAAGTGCATCGCCTCCGGTCAGTGCGTCCTCATCGCCGAGTCGGTGTTCGACCAGGACGAGGAGGAGGGCACCGTCGTGCTCAGGACCGAGGAGGTCCCCGCCGGTGCCGAGGAGGCGACCCGCAACGCCGAGCGCATCTGCCCGGCGCGGGCCATCCGGACCGTCGACGGCGGGTGACGGACGGCACCGCGGCCCGATGAGGTCGCGACTTGTCACCAGGGCTCACGAACCGCATAATAGTCCGTATACGTAGTGACCTGGCTTCGACGGTCGCTCCACACGGAGCGTGCGGACCGCCGGAGGAGCCCGGGGCCCCGCAGTGCCGGTCCGACGAGCGGCGACTCCGAGGGACGCGATGGGCTTCCCGGTCACCAGTCTTGCCCGAGGGGACTCTGCATGCAGTTCTACTTGAACGGTTTCCGGCCCGGCGATCCCGAGGTCCTGCCGGCGGATCCGCGGCACGCTCGGGACGCGGCGGCCGGCCTGCCCGACGAGGTGGACGTGCTCATCGTCGGGTGCGGTCCGGCGGGACTGGTGCTGGCGGCCCAGCTCGCGGCGTTCCCCGGCATCAACACCCGCATTGTCGAGCGCAGGCTCGGCCCCCTCGAGCTCGGCCAGGCCGACGGCATCGCGTGCCGGTCGATGGAGATGTTGGAGGCGTTCGGCCTCGGGGAGCGCCTGCTCAAGGAGGCCTACTGGGTCAACGAGACGGTGTTCTGGCGTCCGGATCCGTCCGGCCGGAGCGGCATCGTCCGTACGGGGAGGATCCAGGACGTCGAAGACGGCTTGTCCGAGATGCCGCACGTGATCGTGAACCAGGCGCGTGTCCAGGAGCTCCTGCTCGGCGTCATGGAGAAGTCGCCCAGCAGGCTGACGCCGGACTACGGACTCGAGGTGCGGAGCCTCACCGTGAGTCACTCGGGCGAGTACCCGGTCGAGGTCACCCTCGCCCGGACCGACGCGGAGCGAGCCGGCGAGGAGGTGACCGTCCGGGCCCGCTACGTCGTCGGCTGCGACGGTGCGCGCAGCAACGTCCGCCAGTCCATCGGCCGGGAGCTGCGCGGCGACTCGGCGAACCAGGCCTGGGGCGTGATGGACATCCTCGCCGTCACCGATTTCCCGGACATCCGCTTCAAGTCGGTGATCCAGTCCGACGAAGGCAACATCGTCATCATCCCGCGCGAGGGCGGCTACCTCGTCCGCTTCTACATCGAGCTCGACGAGCTCGAGCCGGGGGAGCGCGTGGCGGCGAGAGGGATCACCGTTGACACGCTGATCGCGGCAGCCAACCGGATCATCCACCCGTACCGCCTCGACGTCCGGGACGTGGCGTGGTGGTCGGTGTACGAGATCGGCCAGCGGCTGACCGACGGTTTCGACGACGTGCCCGCGGCGGAGGCCGGCTCGCGCTTCCCCCGGGTCTTCATCGCCGGCGACGCCTGCCACACGCACAGCCCCAAGGCGGGGCAGGGGATGAACGTGTCGATGCAGGACGCGTTCAACCTCGGCTGGAAGCTCGCCGCCGTCCTGGGGGGACGCGCGACGCCGGAGCTGCTGCACACGTACTCCGCCGAGCGCCAGGCGGTGGCCCAGCGGCTGATCGACTTCGACCGCGACTGGGCGGCGAAGCACAGTGCCCGGCCGGAGCACCTCGCCGGCGTCGCCGACGACGCGACCGACGCCACGGGGCTGCAGCGGCTCTACACCGAGCAGGGCCGGTTCACCGCCGGCGTGGCGACGCACTACGAGCCGTCCCTCATCACCGGCGCAGCGACGCACCAGGACCTGGCCAAGGGGTTCCCGATCGGGGAGCGGTTCCACTCCGCGCCCGTCGTCCGGCTCGGCGACGCCAAGCCGATGCAGCTCGGGCACGTGGCCCGGGCCGACGGGCGGTGGCGGCTCTACGCCTTCGCCGACCCGGCGGACCCCCGCGACCCGACCTCGCGCCTCGCCGCCCTCTGCGCGTTCCTCGCCGACGGCGAGGCCTCGCCGATGCGCCGGTTCACCCCCGACGGGGCCGACGTCGACGCGGTGTTCGACCTGCGCGCCGTGCTCCAGCAGCCCCACCGGGAGCTGTCCGTCACCGGGCTGCCGCCGCTGCTGCTGCCGCCGAAGGGCCGCTTCGGCCTCCTCGACTACGAGAAGGTCTTCTGCCCCGACCTGAAGGCCGGGCCCGACGTGTTCCACCTGCGCGGGATCGCCCGTGACCAGGGCTGCCTCGTCGTGGTCCGTCCCGACCAGTACGTCGCCTCCGTCCTGCCGCTGGACGGCCACGGGGCGCTGGCCGACTTCTTCGCGGGTTTCATGGTCGAGGCCCGAGCCTCGGTCGGGGCCGGCTCGGCCACAGGGGAGAGGTGAGCGCCGTGCCCGGAGCCAAGATCGACACCCACGCGCACTACGTCCCGCCGGTCTACCGCCGCTACCTCGAAGAGGTGGGGTACTTCGGCGGTCAGGCGACCCCGGCGTGGAGCCCCGAGGCCGCGCTCGACGAGATGGCGACCCTCGGCGTCGAGACCTCGGTGCTGTCGGTCGCGCGGCCCGGGTTCTGGTTCGGGAACGCCGACCGGGCGGCAGCGATGGCCCGGCAGGTCAACGAGTACGCGGCGGACCTGGTGCGCGAGCAGCCTGACCACTTCGGTCTGTTCGCCGCGTTGCCCCTGCCCGACCTCGACCGCGCGATGCAGGAGGTGGAGCACGCCTTCGACGAACTGCACTGCGACGGGGTGATCCTGCTGGCCAACACCGACGGGGTCTACCTGGGCGACCCCGCCCTCGACGAGCTCATGGCCGAGCTCGACCGGCGCGAGGCCGTGGTCTTCGTGCACCCCAACGCCCTCCCGGCGGAGCCGGTGCCGGGCGTGCCGGTGTTCGTCGCCGATTTCCTGCTCGACACCACCCGGGCCGCACTCAACATGGTCCGCCACGGAGTGCTGCGCCGGTTCCCGCGGCTGAAGGTCATCCTGTCCCACGGCGGCGGGCTGCTGCCCTACGCCTCCCACCGCATCGCCAGCCTCACGCCGATGGGGGAGGGGGGATCGGTGGACCGCGCCGGCTTCCTGGCGGAGTGTGCGGCCTTCTGGTTCGACACCGCGCTGACCGCGAGCCCGCACAGCATGCCGAGCCTGCTGGCGTTCGCCCAGCCCGGCCACGTCCTCTACGGCAGTGACTGGCCCTACGCGCGCGAGGACAACTCCGAATACTTCACCGCGCAGCTGGACGCCTATCCGCTCGACGACGACCAGCGCAGGTCCATCGAGCGGGGAGCGGCCGAGCACCTGATCCCCCGGCTCGCCCGGCCACGGTGAGGCGCTGACCGGGGCCGGCGGGGGAGCGCCCCCACCGGCCCCGGCGCGCCTCTCAGTGCGCGGCCTCGGCCTGGTGGGTCGAGTCCGCGGCGTGGGCGATCGAGCGGGTGTCCTGGAAGGCGCGGACGCCCTCGATGCCCTGCTCGCGGCCCATGCCCGAGTGCTTCATGCCGCCGAACGGGGCGCGCAGATCGAGCCGGGCGGCGCCGTGGTCGTTGACCCAGACGTAGCCGCACTCGAGCTGCCCCCCGAGCCGGGTGGCGGTGTCGCTGTCAGCGGTCCAGACCGAGGCGCAGAGGCCCGCCCACGTGTCGTTCGCCAGCCGTACCGCCTCGGCGTCGTCGTCGAACGGGACAACCGGGATGACCGGGCCGAACTGCTCCTGCGTGACGACCCGCAGTGACGGGTCCGGGTCGACCACGATGGCCGGGCGCAGGAAGTTGCCCTCGGCGAACTCCCCGCCCGGCAGCTCGCCGAACTCCAGCACCGTCGCCCCGGAGGACTTCGCCTCCTCGACGATCTCCGAGACGAACGCCTTCTGGGCGGACTGGTGGAGCGGGCCCATCGTGGTGCCCTCGGCCAGGCCGTGGCCGAGGACGACCTTCTCCAGCCGCGCGGACAGCCCGGCCACCAGCTCGTCCATGCGCGACCGGTGCACGTACAGGCGCTTGGCGTTCATGCAGATCTGGCCGGTGGTGTCGTAGATCGCGCCGAACAGCCGGTCGAGGTGGTCGTCGTCCAGGACGGCGTCCTCGCGGATGATCGCGGGGTCGTTGCCGCCGAGCTCCAGGGTCACCCGGGTGAGGCTGCGGGAGGCCATCTCCATGATCCGCTTGCCGCCGTTGACGCTGCCGGTGAAGCAGACCTTCGCGACGTCGGAATTGTCGATCAGGCCGGCCATCTCGGGATCCCGGCCGGTCACCACGTTCAGCACGCCCGGGGGCAGCTTCTCGGCGACGCGCTGCACCAGTCGGGTGGTCGCCAGCGGCGTCGAGGGCGGCGGCTTGACGATCGCGGTGTTGCCGGCCAGCAACGCGTGGGGGAGCGAGGCGGCGAGGATCGCGATCGGCCAGTTGAACGGCACGATCACCGTCACCACGCCGATCGGCTGGTAGGCGACCGTGGTCTGGACGGGGATGCCCGGCGCGGGGGGCAGGACCTTGGTCGCCTCCACCTCGTCGGCGAGGGAGAGGGCGAGCTGCCACCGGATCTCGAAGACCAGCGCGTCCACCCACGCCTCGTGGACGATCTTGCCGTTCTCCAGGGAGAGGATCCGCGCGTCCTCGTCGCGGTCGTCGGCGATGCCCTCGATGGCGGCGGCCATCTGGGCCGCGCGCTCGGCGGCGGACAGGGCCGACCACGCCGGGAAGGCCGCCTTCGCGGCCGCGACGGCATCGGCCACGTCGTCCTTCGACGCTGCGGCCGCGGTGCCGACGACGACACCGGGCCGGGCCGGGTCGATGACCTCCAGGACGTCCGCCGTGGAACGCTCCTGCCCACCGATGTAGAGCCCCGTCGTCACCGGTGCCGTGGTGCTCAACGTGTCCGTCATGCGGATTGCCACCTCTCTGTGTCTTCCGTCATCGCCCAGGTGCCTGGTGGCATCCCGGTCCTGCCGAGTCCAGCCGAACGATCGCGAGCCGCGCTCTACCGCCACCCTCGTGCACGGGCCGCCAGGGGACCAGCGATGTTTACGTGTAAATCGTACGCGTCACTGTGGCGGGCGTCACCACCCCGGCCGCCGCTGGATACCGTTCGTCCGGGCAGCGGATGGGCCGGGCCACCGACGCGGAATGCCGGCGGAGCATGTCGGGGGAGCGGGTCAGGCGCCCGGGAGCGTGAGCACCCGTACCAGCCGGCCGGGATTGCGCAGCCGCACCAGGGCGTCGGGGGTGTCGGCCAGCCCGACCCGCTCGCTGATCAGGTCGCCGGCCGGGACGCGGCCGGTCACGACGGCGTCGAGGGCCGCCGCGAACTGTGGATGGCCGAAGGCGCAGCTGCCGACGACGTGCTGCTCGGCGCCGACGAGGGGGAGCAGCGGCAGGGCCGCGGTCTCCTCCGACAGCGCCACCACCACGCAGACTCCACCCGAGCCCAGTACCGCCATGGACTCGGCGACGGCGCCAGGCGCGGCGGAACACTCGAGCACCGCGTCGAACGGCCGTCCGGTGTCGGCGACGTAGCGGGCGACGCTGGTCTCGCGGGTGTCGAGGACGACGTCGGCACCCGCGGCCCGGGCGGCGGCGCGCCGGCCGGCAGAGCGCCCGGCACCCACGACCAGGCCGACCCCGGCCGCCTTGAGCGCCATGACGCAGTTGAGCCCGATGGTGCCGACGCCGAAGACCAGGGCGGCGTCGTCGGCGCGCAGGGCCGCCAGGTCGACCGCGTGCAGCGCGACGGCCAGCGGCTCCGCGTGAGCGCCGAGCTCCAGCGGCACGCCGTCGGGCAGGGCCAGCAGCTGCGCAGCGGGAACCGCGGCATACTCGGCGTAGCCGCCCGGCGCGCTGAGGCCGAGGTTGGGCAACGCGCATCGGAACGGCAGACCGCGTCGGCAGTCGCGGCACGAGCCGCACGAACCCAGCGGGTTGACCGCAACCGCCTGACCCACCCGCCACCCGGTGACCCCGGCGCCGACCTCGACCACCCGGCCGCCGAACTCGTGGCCGAGGATCTGCCCCTCGGTGGTCCATCCCCGCTCGATGGCGTGGACGTCGGAGCCGCACAGGCCGCACGCGGCGACCTCCACGACCACGCCGTCCCGGCCAGCTTCGGGATCGGGGACCTCGGCCACCTCCGTACCGCCGGGGACGCAGACGACCGCCTTCACCGGCAGGGGGCCGCTCGGCCGTGGGCCATGGCACGTCTCCCTGCAACAGGACCGGCGACGTCGCCAGCAACGGACCGGAACCTATCGACGCCCGGAACCGGGAGTCAACGATCCCTGTCGACAGCTCCAGAGGCCCGTGGGCGCAGCCGCCGACCCGGCCGGTGAACCGGGTCGCACTCCGTCGCACCGCGTCGGATACTCCGATTCCCGGTTGGCGTCGGCCCGGTGCCCCGAGTGCCGGGGAGGTCGCCGGGACCCCGGACCCGTGCCCAGTCCGGCCACGGCCACTGCCCCGGCCGCACAGCGCGCATCGACGAGGAGGCTCGGCGTGAAGACCCAAGCAGCGGTGCTCTGGGAGTACGGCAAGGACTGGGAGGTCGAGGAGCTCGAACTCGACGATCCCCGCCAGGGGGAGGTCCTGGTCAGGCTGACGGCCTCGGGGCTGTGTCACTCCGACGAGCACGTCCGCGTCGGTGACCTGCCGATGGAGGGCCTGCCGGTGATCGGCGGCCACGAGGGCGCCGGGATCGTGGAGAAGGCCGGGCCCGGTGTCACCAAGGTGAAGGAGGGCGATCACGTCGTCCTCAGCTTCATCCCGGCCTGCGGCGACTGCACCTGGTGCGCCTCCGGCCACCAGAACCTCTGCGACAAGGGCGCCGGCATCAACATCGGCCTGCAGCAGGACGGCACGGCCCGGCACCACGTGCGCGGCCAGGACGCCCGGCTCATGTGCATGCTGGGCACCTTCTCCCCGTACACCGTGGTCAACCAGGACTCGGTCGTGCGGATCGAGGACGACATCCCGCTGGACAAGGCCGCGCTGGTCGGTTGTGGGGTGACCACCGGCTGGGGAACGGCGGTGTACGGCGCCCAGGTCAAGGCCGGGGACACCGTGGTCGTGTTCGGCATCGGCGGGGTCGGCGCCAACGCGGTGCAGGGTGCGCGGATCGCCGGCGCGACGCGGATCGTTGCCGTCGACCCGGCACCGTACAACCGGGAGAAGGCCAGCACCTACGGCGCCACCCACACCTACTCCTCCGCGGCCGAGGCGGCCGAGGCCGTCGCCGACCTCACGTGGGGCCGCATGGCGGAGTCGGCGATCATCACGATCGACGTCGTGACGCCGACGATCATCGCCGATGCGATGTCGGTTGTCGGCAAGCTCGGCCGGGTTGCCCTGACCTCCCTTGGGTCGGTATTCCTGCGCGACATCCAGCTGCCGGTCTTCGAACTGACCGCGTGGCAGAAGCAGATCGTCGGGTGCCTGTTCGGCAACGCCAACCCGCGGGCCGACATCCCGAAGCTGCTGCGCCTCTACCGGCAGGGCGACCTCATCCTGGACGAGCTGATCACCCAGACCTACACCCTCGATCAGGTCAACGAGGGCTACGAGGCCATGCGCCAGCACCGGGCCATCCGCGGCATGATCATGTTCGACTGATCGGGCGCTGTCCCAGAGTTCCGACGCGCCGGTTGACATTCGAACAGATCGCTCCAGCGCGACGACGGTCTCGTCGCGCTGGGCTGCGGTCCGCCCCTGATCCGGCCGCAACACCCTTTCCGAGGCCCCTCTCCACGCGTCCGTGGCCGCCCTCTGCTGTCCGCCGGGGCTGACCTGCCGACCCGTGTGCATCGCCGTCCGCGCACCCCTTCGCCGCGCCGCGCAGGGGGCTGTCGCGGCGTGGCGGGCACTCTCCCTGATCGCCCCGAGCCGACTGCCGAGACGTCGATCGACGAGTTTTCACGAGAGTGTTTACATGTAAATCGTGCGCCGCTACTGTGGCCCACATCACCCGCACCGCGGCACCACCCCGGGGGCGGATGACAGTCGAGGCAACGAGAAACGACCGGCCGTGCCCGGTTCTCACTCGCATCAACATGGAGGTCCCAGGTGAAAGACGATGCCGTCTGGCTGGAGGGCGAGCGCCCGTCCGTGGCGGAGCTGGAGGACCGGGCCTACGAGCTCCGGTCCAAGCTGCTCCACCTGTGCGGCACCTACGAGGGAGCCGTGCACATCGGCGGGGACCTCTCGGCGGCCGACATCTTCACCGCGCTGTTCCACTACGGGCTGCGCGTGGATCCGCACGACATCAGCAACCCGCGCCGCGACCGGTTCCTGCTGAGCAAGGGACACGCGGCGGTCTGCATGTACATCGCCATGTCGATGCGCGGGTTCTTCTCCTACGAGGGGATCGTCGACACCTACGGGCAGCTCGACAGCGCGTACGGCATGCACCCCTGCAAGGTGCAGCTGCCCGGCGTGGAGGCGTCCACCGGGTCGCTCGGGCACGGCCTCCCGCTCGCGGTGGGCATGGCGCTCGGGGGCCGGCACCGCGGCGAGACCCACCGCGTCGTCTGCCTGCTCGGTGACGGGGAGACCGGTGAGGGCTCGGTCTGGGAGGCCGCCATGGCGGCCCGCAGCAACGAGCTCGGAAACCTCGTGGCCTTCATCGACCGCAACCGCCAGCTCATGACGAGCCACGCGGAGGAGCGGATCGCCTTCGAGCCCTACCCCGACAAGTGGCGCGCCTTCGGCTGGAACGTCGTCGAGATCGACGGCCACGACATGGCCGCCCTCGTGAAGGCCATCGACGACCTGCCGGCGACCGACAGCGACCGCCCGACGGTGGTCATCTGCGAGACGGTCAAGGGCAAGGGCGTGGACTTCATGGAGCGCAACCTCGCCTGGCACGCCGGCTCCCTCGGCGCCGAGGACCTCGAGCGGGCGATGGCCGCCCTCCAGGCGTCACGAGAGAAGGAGACGGTCTGATGCCGGTCACGTTCACGTTCGGCGAGATGCTGTCGGCCCGGTCGGTGATCGGGACCACCCTGGCCGAGCTCGGCAAGACCCACGACAACCTGTGGGTGCTCACCCCCGACATCGGCGCGACCCTGGTGGAGTTCCAGGAGACCTTCCCGGACCGCTTCCTGGACGTCGGCCTCGCGGAGCAGGTCTGCGTCGGCATCGCCGCCGGCCTCGCCTACGACGGCAACATCCCCGTCGTCTCGGGCATGCTGCCCTTCCTCAGCATGCGGGCGCTCGAGCAGATCCGTACCGACGTCTGCTACCCCAACCTGCCGGTCAAGATCATCGGAACGCACGGCGGGCTGGTGGGCAACGGCGGGTCGACCCACTACGCCGTCGAGGACCTCGCCCTCATGTGCGCCCTCACGAACATGACGGTCACCTCGATCGGTGACCCCCTGATGGTCGGCGAGATCCTGCGCCAGTCGATGACGATGCCCGGGCCCATCTACATCCGGCTCGCCGTCGGCAAGAAGGACAAGGTCCTCTACGAACCGGGCGAGCACGACGTGCGGATCGGCAAGGGAATCATCGCCCGCGACGGCACCGACGCCACGATCTTCACGCACGGCACGACGGTGGCGCAGGCGCTCCAGGCGGCCGAGGACCTCGCCGCGGACGGCCGATCGGTCCGGGTCGTCGACATGTTCACCCTGAAGCCGATCGACGAGGCGCTGGTCGCCCAGTGCGCCGACGAGACCGGTGGCCGGTTCGTGGTGCTCGAGGACCACCTCGCCTACGGCGGGCTCGCCACCCGGATCGCCGACGTCGTCGCCGACCGCGGGATCCGCCTCGCCGCCTTCGAGCGGCTCGGGATCCCCCAGGTCTACGCGGGCTTCGGCGACGACGAGGAACTGCGCGACAAGCACGGCTACGGCCTTGCGGCGACGGTGGCCGCCACCCGACGGGTGATCGCGCACCCCGCCTGACCCCCTCCACCCCCTCGATCAGCACCCGACGGAGAGACAGATGAGAACAGTCGCGGTCACCAAGATCGGCAGTCTGCGAGATCCGGACGAGTCCGCCCGGGGTCGGATCGGCATCGTCGAGCTGCCCGAGCAGCCGCTCGGGCCCGAGGACGTCCGCGTCCGCGTCGCCTACTCGGCGATCTGCGGGTCGGACCCCCACCTCGCGGAGGGGTTCTTCGGCACCGACGTGCCGATCGGCCTGGGCCACGAGCTCTCCGGCGTCGTCGAGGCGGTGGGGGACGGCGTCCGCACGGGCATCCGGGTCGGCGACCGCATCGCCGGCAACTTCCTGCGGTTCTGCGGAAGCTGCGGGCCGTGCCGGGACGGGCGCCAGCAGTTCTGCGAATTCATCCAGGACTACAACCGCCCCGGCATGGCCGAGACGGTGACCTGGCACGAGTCGCAGGTCTACAAGCTGCCGGACTCGGTCAGCCTCCGGCGCGGCTGCCTGCTCGAGCCGACCTCCGTCGCCGTCCGGATCGCGGACAAGTCCGGGATGCGCGTCGGTGACCGCGTCGCGATCTGCGGCGGCGGTCCGATCGGGCAGCTCGCGCTGCAGGTCATGCGGCTGTACGGCGCCACCTCGCTCACCCTCATCGAGCCCATCGCCGAACGCCGTGAGATGGCCCTGGCCGCCGGCGCGGAGCACGTGATCGACCCGGTCACCGAGGACCAGCTGGCGCGGACGGCCGAGATCACCGAGGGACGCGGATACGACGTCGTCATCGACGCGTCGGGCTCGCCGCGGGCGGTGCGCGGGCTGCTCGACATCGCGGCCAAGGGCGGCACCGTCATCTACGGCGCGATGTACCCGCACGACTTCGAGATGCCGCTCAACCTCTCGGACTTCCTGTACCTCAAGGAGCTCACCCTCACCGGCGTCTTCGTCTCGCCGTACGCCTTCCCCCGGGCGGTCCAGCTGCTGCCGCTGCTCGACCTCGACGCCCTGACGGAGACCGCGTTCCCGTTCGACCAGGCCGTCGAGGCGTTCGCCGCCCACGTCAGCGGCAAGCACCCGAAGGTCCTCATCCGGTGCAACGACGTCGACGACGAGGCGCCGCGATGAGCACCGCGCTCCAGCCGCACGTGACGGGGGCGCACCCGGCGCTCGAGGCCACCGGCATCTCCAAGCACTTCGACGGGGTGTTCGCGCTCAACGGCGCCCACTTGTCGGTCGAGCCCGGCGAGATCCACGCGCTCCTCGGCGAGAACGGCGCCGGCAAGTCGACGCTCGTGAAGGTGCTCACCGGGGTCTACCACCCCGACGAAGGGCGGATCCTCCGCGGCGGCGAAGAAGTCGATCTGGCCAACGTGCGCGTCGCGAAGCGGGCCGGCATCGTCGCGCTCTACCAGGAACTCTCCATCATCCCGACGCTCAGCGTGGCCGAGAACATCCTCCTCGGTGAGCGGATCCCCAGCCGCGCGGGGATCGTGCAATGGGCGACGCTCCGTCGGCGCGCGCGGGAGCAGTTGGAAAGGATCCATCAGAAGATCCCGCTGCGGCAACTGGCCGGCGAGCTCTCTCCTGTCCAGCAGACCATGGTCTCGTTCGCCCGGGCCCTGGCCAACGACGCCCAGATACTCATCCTCGATGAGCCGACCGCGTCGCTGACCGACACCGAGATCACTGAGCTGTTCGCGGTACTGCGCTCGCTGCGCTCACACGGTGTGGCGATCGTCTACGTGTCGCACCGGCTCGAGGAGGTCTTCGAGCTCTGCGACCGGATCACGATCATGCGCAACGGCGAGACCGTCATGACGAAGCACGTGGCCGACTCGACCATCGACGAGGTCATCTCCACAATGGTCGGTCGCTCGCCCGGCGAGCTGTTCCCGGACCGCGGGACCGCCACCTCGACGGTGGCTCTCACCGTCGACAAGCTCCACGGGCGCCGCGTCCAGGACGTCTCCTTCACCGCTCATCGCGGTGAGGTCCTCGGCATCGGGGGCCTCGCTGGGTCGGGACGCAGCGAACTGCTCCGCATCCTCGCCGGCGCCCAGAAGCACACGTCCGGGACGATCACGGTGGGTGGGACCCAGTTGCCGCATTCCGCCGGCGTCGCAAGGACCCTGGACGCAGGCATCGCACTCGTTCCCGAAGAGCGCCGAAGCCAGGGAGTGATCCTCGGCTCGTCGATCCAGGACAACGTCGCCCTGGCGAACATCGGCACGGTGAGTTCTCTCGGCATGGTCTCCGGTGGGCGCATCGCCGACATCACGAAGCGGGGAATGGCCGACCTCCAGATCAAGGCACGCAGCCCCCGCCAGCCGGTCGGTGAACTGTCCGGAGGGAATCAGCAGAAGGTCGTCCTGGCGAAGATGCTGGCTCGCAATCCCGCGGTCCTGCTGATGGACGAACCGACGCGAGGCATCGACGTGGGCACCAAAGCCGAGATCTACCGGCTGATCCGCATGCTCGCCGCGAAAGGCACGACCGTGATCGCGGTGAGCTCCGAATTGCCGGAACTGATCGGGATGAGCGATCGGGTGCTCATCATGCACGAGGGTCGGATCTCGGGCGAAGCCCGATCCGAGGACGCCGACGAGGAACTCCTGCTCGCATACTGCTACGGAAAGAAAGTCTCATGACGACGACGACGACGCCCACGACGACGGCTGTCCCCGTCCAGACGCGCACGTCCATCGGGAAATTCCTCGTACAGGGCGGCACCAGCATCGCCCTGATCATTTTGGTTCTGTTCTTCTTCGCGATGCGCCCGGACGTGTTCCTGACGTTCACGAACGTGCGGAACATCCTCTTCCAGGTCTCGATCCTGGCGATCATCTCCGGGGCTCAGACGCTGGTCATGGTCGTCGGCGACTTCGATCTCTCGCTCGCTGCGACGTCCAGCCTGGCCGGTTCCGTGGCCGCCTCGTTGATGCTGGACGGAACCCCGACCTTGCCGGCGGTGCTCGCCGCGTTGGCCGTGGGGCTGCTGATCGGGCTCGCCAACGGTGCTCTGGTCGCATACCTCAACCTGTCGGCCTTCATCGCCACGCTGGCGACGATGACGTCCGTGACCGGGCTCGCCTTTCTCGTCACCGAGGGAACGACTCTCTTCAAGCTGCCGGCGGGTTTCAACTCGCTGGGTCAAGGAAGGGCCCTCAGCATTCCCGTCCCGGTGTACATCGCGATCGGCCTGGCTCTGATCCTGTGGGCACTGTTGCGCTTCACGACGACCGGCCGCAAATGGTATGCCGTCGGCGGAAGTGTCGAAGTATCCCGCCTCTCCGGGATCAATGTCCCGCGCGGTCGTCTCCTGGCCTTCACCGCAGCAGGGTTGATCGCTGCAGTCGGGGGGATCCTGTTGGCGGCGCGGCTGGGAAGTGCGAGCGCTGTCCAGGGCAGCGACACCCTGTTGTTCTCGGTGGCCGCGGTCTTCCTGGGCATGACGGTCGCCAGGTCAGGCCGGGCGAATCTCGTCGGCACCATGGTGGGTGTCGCAATCCTCGGGGTGATGAGCAACGGTCTGAACATCCTGGGCGTCAACGCGTACGTGCAGCAGGTGGTGACCGGTCTGATCATCATCGCCGCCGTGGCCCTCTCCTCCCTCCGGACGCGCGAGAGGTAGTCCGGGAGAGGTGGCCATTGCTCCTCTCCGCACAGCTTGAGCGGCTCCGCTCACTCCATTCCAACGCAGCACGTACATCCAACGAAGGGGTAGATGATGCGCAGAAGCAGAGGACCGGGAGCGATTCTCGGAATCCTGACCATCCTGATACTGGCGCTCGCCGGTTGTTCGTCCGGCGGCGGTTCTGGTTCCGGCGGAGATGAGCCCTTCAAGGTGATCGCCTTCACCTCGGGCAACCAGACGCCGATCGGTGCGTGGTGGGTCAAGGCCGTGACCGCCAAGGCGGAGGAGCTCGGCTGGGACCTGACCATGATCCAGGGCGACTTCGATTTCCAGAAGATGAATCCCCAGGTCGAAAGCGCGATCGGCCAGGGTGCCGACGCGATCCTCGACGGCTACACCGACGAGGCTGCGATCGGATCGATCGTCACCGCCGCCAGGGACGCGGACATCCCGATCTTCGCCATGGACGCGGCGACCGAACCGACCGATGCGTTCGTCACCAACATCACCACGGACCAGCAGGGCATCGTGGACGGCACGCTGAAGGAGCTCGATACCTCCCTCGGTGGGCTGGAGGGCAAGAACGTCATGGTCATCGGCCATGATCCGCACCCCGGCATCCGTCTGCGCTCTAGCCTGGCGCTCAAGGACCTCGAGGCCGCGGGAGCGAACATCGCCGGCGGCGACGTGCAGCAGGTCAAGTCCCCGGCCACCGGTCGGACCGAAGCGCTGGCCCTGGTCCAGGACTACCTCACCGCTCATCCGAACGGACTCGACGCTGTCTGGGTGGGCTGGGACGACGCGGCACTGGGTGCGGCCCAGGCCATCACCGAGGCCGGATCGACGGCGAAGGTAACCGGCTGCGACGCCACGAGCGAGGCCATCGCCCAGATCCAGTCCGGCGGCGCATTCCTGGCGACCGTCAACCAGCCGTGGCCGGAGATCCTCGACATGGTGACCGAGCAAATGATCACCTTCGAGAAGGACGGCGACCTCCCGTCCGAGAACTTCAAGGCGGTGGACGTCACCATCGTCACCGCGTCCAACGCGGCGAGCATCACACCGTCGGACAAGTTGGGGTAGCTCGACCCGACGAGCGGTCGGGGTCGGGGCAGTGTTCCCGACCCCGACCGCTGCCCACGATCATCCTCAGCGGAAGGCAGCATCATGCGCTTGCAAGGTAAGGTCGCGCTCATCACCGGTGGGGCCAGCGGCATCGGCCTCGCGACGGTCCAGAAGTTCATCCGCGAGGGCGCCAAGGTGCTCGTGGCCGACATCAACCTCGAGCAGGCGGAAAAGGTCGTCGCCGAGATCGAGGGCGACGGCAACCCTGGGTCCGCCGCGGCCGTCCAGGTCGACGTGTCGGTGTACAGCCAGGTCGAGGCCGCCGTGCAGCGCGCGGTCGACGTCTTCGGCAAGCTCGACGTCATCTTCAACAACGCGGGCATCGCCGGTGGCAAGCCCCTGCTCGAGCACGATCCGGCCGTGGACTACGAGCCGATGATCCGCGTCGACCAGGACGGTGTGTACTACGGGATCCTCGCCGCCGGCCGGCAGTTCCGGAAGCAGGGCACGGGCGGGGTCATCATCAGTACCTCCTCCATCTACGGCGAGCAGGCGGCCGAGCTGGCGTTCACCTATAGCGCCGCGAAGGCAGCCGTCATCTCCTTCACCCGGTCGGCGGCCTACGAGCTGGCCCAGTACGGCATCCGCGCGGTCGCGATCACGCCCGGGCGGGTGGGGACCGCGATCATCAACAAGTTCAGCGACGAGCTCAAGGCGACCTTCGCGTCCGAGCAGCTGCGGAACAAGATGACCGAACCGCACGAGATCGCCGACGTCGTCGCGTTCCTGGCGTCGGACGAGGCGAACGTCATCAACGGCACCGTCGTCCACGTCGACGACGGGTACTCGGTGTTCAAGCAGCGGCTCGACCTGCCGGTCTTCTGAGGCCGACGTGCCCATCGACGTCGCCTGCCACCTGAACGTCCTGCTTCCCGACCTCGAGGAACCGGGGCTGAGCCGGGCACTCGGCGCGCTGGCCGAGCTCGGGTACTCCCACGCCGTGCTGCCCCCGTTCGACCCGGGCAGTGCGCCGATCGCGGAGTGGGCGGCCCTGTTCCGGGAGCACGGTCTCGCGCCGATCGCGATGGTCGGGCAGGCGCCGGGCGCAGATGTGTCGTCGGCCGACCCGGGCGAGCAGGAGAAGGGCGAGGCGGCACTGCGCCGCATGGTCGAGGCCACCGTCGCGCTGGGCGGCGACCAGCTCAACGGCGTCTCCTACGGCCTGTTCGGCCGCGCGGAGACGGCGCCCCCCGAGGGGGCCGTCGAGCGAGCGGCGAGCCGTCTGGGCGCGGTCGCGGACGTCGCCCACGAGCAGGGGGTCACCATGACCTTCGAGGTGCTCAACCGGTACGAGACCGCGATGCTCAACACCGCCCAGCAGGCGCTCGACTTCATCGCCGCCAGCGGATCGGACCACCTGAGGGTGCACCTCGACACCTTCCACATGGCGGTGGAGGAGGCCGACATGCTGGGTGCCATACGGTCCGCGGCCCCCGTGCTGGGCTATCTCGAGCTGGGCCAGTCGGGCCGCGGCCCCCTTGCGACCGGGGCGGTCGACCCGGCCGCGGCCGTGCGCGAGGCGATCAGGGCGGGCTACCGGGGGCGGATCGGCGTGGAGGCCTTCTCGCGTTCCGTCCTGCCGGGCTTCGTGGGTGACCTGCTCGCGATCTGGCGGGAGCCGTACACCGATGGTCGGGCCCTCGCCGCGGAGGCGATCGACATCATCCGGGGGGCCGAGGCGGCCGCGGCGTCGTAGCTCCCGACCGTCGACCCGGCGGCCCGGAATCCGCCGGGGTCCTGGGCCGCTGCGGTTCGCTGCTCCCCGACCTCGCCGGGCTCAGGCAGTGTCGGCGTCGTCCGCCTCGTCCGGCGCATCCTCGGCCTGCAGCTCGGGCACCCGGGCGAGGAGCCTGCGCAGCAGCTCGTTCAGCTGGGTCACCTCGTCCTCCGTCAGGTCGCCGAGGATGATCTCCTGGCCGCGCAGCGAGATCGGCAGCATCGCGTCGTGCATCTCGGCGCCGGCGGGCGTGAGGAACAGCTGCCGGGATCGGCCGGACTCCTCCGCCTGCACGATGAGCCGGCGGTCGGTGAGCACGCCGACGCTCTTCGAGACGATCGCCTTGTTCATCGCGACGAACTCGGAGATCTCGGTCGCCGTGACGCCCGGCCGGATGCCGATGACGGAGATGACGCGCCAGTCGTTGGTCCCGAGACCGAAGCGGGCGCGCAGGAGGCTCGATTCACGCCAGACGAGGCTGTTCGACAGCAGGGAGATCAGGCGCGGCGTGAAGTTCTCGCTGTCGATCACGATGGGCATGGGCGTGGGGATGGCATCGGGCGGCAGCTCCATCGTGGCGTCCTTCATCAAGGGGGCATGGCTCGCGGCGACCATCCCTGCGAGATGCGACTCCGGCCTGTCCGCCACCCTAACCAGATCCGGGACGACGCCGGCGGGGAGTGCCCGGTCGGCCGGGACGGAGTGATCGGTCCGCGGCCTCGACCAAACCTGTGGGGTGCCGGCGCCGTACGTCTCGGCGCCTCAGGTGGCGGTCAGGCTCCGCATCGCCGTCCCGCTCGCGACGTTGAGGATCCCCATGACGACGCACCGGCCGGGCCGGGCGATCGCCGGGGGAGTCCCGGTCACTTCCGCATCCTCTGCCGCACCTCGGCCTCGAGCTCGTCCGCCCGCTTCGCCAGGTCCTCGACGACGCCGACGGCCGAGACCAGGTGGGCCCGCGCCGCGTCGTCGTCGATGCCCGACAGGTTCGCCTCCACCGCCAGCCGGGCCGTCGTGGCCGCGGCCCGGGCGGCGGCGCCGGCCGCGGCGACGTCGCTGACCAGGTTGCGGTTCGCGACCGGCAGGATGCGTGCCGCCAGCTCCAGCAGCTCGGCGGCCGACTCCAGGACGGCGAGCGGGGGCCGGGTGGCCTCCAGCTGGACCTGGGAGAGTCGCCGGTGCCGCGCCTCCTTCTCCTCCGCGGTGCCGCGCGGCAACCTCATCGCCTCCGCCACGGCCGAGAACGCCGCCTCGTCGTCGGCGGCGGACTCCAGGCACGCGTCGCGCTGCGCGTCTGCGGCCGCCACGATCTCCCGCACGACGTCGGCGTGCTCCTCGTCCTTGGTGAACCGGCCGACCATCGCCACCAGCGAGGCCGACAGGGCAGCCTCGATGGCGGCCGTGGCACCCGCCCCGGGAGCCGCCATGCGGGCGGCCAGCTGCCCGAGGAAGTCCCCGATCGACTGGCGGTCGAGCTCGTCGTGCCCCCTCACGAACCGCCTCCCGGGGAGCTCCCGACCGCGGCCCGGGAGCGGCCGTCGACGGACCCCGGCCCGGCGATCAGCCGCGCCCTGCGCCAGCCCCGCAGCGAGTTGAGCACCGCGACCTGCTCCGCGGCGTGCAGGTCCGCGACGGTCAGGACCCGCTCGTGCAGCCGGCCCGACTCCAGCAGGCGGCCGCGCTCCACGCCGGGCAGGCAGCCCGAGGAGGTGGGCGGCGTCCACCACCGGCCGCCGAGCCGGACCGCCAGGTTCGCCGTGGTGGTCTCCGTCAGCTCGCCGCGCTGGTTGACCAGGACGACGTCGTCGGCCTCCGGATGCCGCAGGGCCCTCGTCACGTACACCTCCCGGCGCGTCGTCTTGTGCTGGAGCCAGGGGCTGGCGGCGTCCACCGGGTCGTCGTCCAGGGCGAGACACACCGGCCGGGTGGCGACCGGCGGCATGGCCTCCAGCTCGACCTCGACGTCCCCGCTCCGGGACAGCAGGACCCGCACCCGTGCCGGCTCCGCGCGTCCCCCGACGGCCCGGTGCAGGGCGGCCAGGACCGCGGCCCGGTCAAAGCGGAAGTCCGCCCAGTCGGCGGAGTCGGCCAGGCGGGCGAGGTGGCGGTCGAGATGGCGCAGGCCCACGCCCGGTACGAATCCCAGCGTCTCGAGCAGCCGGTGCTCGGTGACGTCGTGGGCGAGCACCGCCGCCTTGGCGTGCAGCTCGGCGCGTTCCGGCGCCGGCTCGGAGCCCCAGGTGATGCCCCCGCCGGCGCCGTACACGGCCTCGCCGGTGCTGCGGTCGAGGACGACGGTCCGGATGGCGACGTTGAACCGGGCTCGGAAGGGGGCGGACGGCGGCGCCACCAGTCCCACGGCGCCGCAGTAGACGCCGCGTGGCGTCGGCTCGAGCTCGTCGATCAGCTGCATGGTGCGGCGCTTGGGGGCGCCGGTGACCGATCCGCACGGGAACAGCGCGCGGAACAGGTCGAGCAGCCCGGTGCCCGGCCGGATCCGGGCGCTCACCTGCGAGGTCAGCTGCCAGACGGTCGGGTAGCGCTCGAGGGCGAACAGCTCGTCCACCACCACGCTGCCGACCTCGGCCACCCGGCCCAGGTCGTTGCGGAGCAGGTCGACGATCATCAGGTTCTCGGCCTGCTCCTTGGTGCTCGACCGCAGGAGGCGGCTCTGCTCCCGGTCCTCGGCCGTCGTGCGGCCACGCGGGGCGGTGCCCTTCATGGGCCGGGTGCGCACGACGTCCCCGGCCCACTCGAAGAACAGCTCCGGGCTGGCGCTGGCGACGACGTGCCGGCCCAGGTCCAGATAGGCGTTGTAGGCCCCGCGCTGGGCGAGCGCCAGGCGGGCGTAGAGATCCTCGGGATCACCGGCGACGGTGGATCGCAGCCGGTCGGTCAGGTTGCACTGGTAGGTCTCGCCGGCGGCGATGTGCTCCCGCACGGCGGCGACCGCCCGGGCGTGCTCCTCGTCGGTCCAGTCCGTCCGCCACGCGGCCGGCCGCGGGGCGAGCTCGGCCGGCGGGGCCACCGGGTCCACCCGGGCCGGCTCGTCGCACAGTCCGAACCACACCAGCGGCGGCTCGCCCGGCGATGTGGAGCCGCCCGGCAGTTGTGGGTCCAGCCCGGAGGCCGCCTCGTAGGCGACGTACCCGAAGGCCCAGCTGCCGGCCTCCGTGGCGTCGTGGACCCGTTGCAGCGCACCGGCCACCTCGTCCGGCCGCACCGCGGTCAGGATCTCCGACGGCGGGGGGAAGAGCAGGGCATTTCCCGTGCGCAGGTCGTCGAACCGCGCCCACGGCCCCGCCATCAGTCCCCGATGCCCTGCTGGACCTTGGCGGCGGTGAGCGTGTTGGCGAGCAGCATCGCGATCGTCATCGGGCCGACCCCGCCCGGCACCGGGGTGATCGCGCCGGCCACCTCGGCGACCGCATCGAATTCGACGTCCCCGTGCAGACCGTCCTCGCCCCGGTGGATGCCGACGTCGATGACGACCGCGCCGGGCTTGACCGCGTCGCCGCCGACCAGTTTCGGGATGCCGGCCGCGACCACCAGCACGTCGGCCCGCCGGCACACCTCCGCGAGGTCACGCGTGCGGGAGTGGCAGATCGTCACCGTCGCGTGCCGGGCCAGCAGCAGCTGTGCCATCGGCTTGCCGACGAGCACGGAGCGGCCGACGACCACCGCCTCCGCGCCCTTCAGGGGGACGTCGTACTCGTCGAGCAGCGTCATGACGCCGGCCGGCGTGCACGGCCGCAGCCCCGGCCGGCCCTGGGCGAGGAGACCGGCGTTGGCGATGGTCAGGCCGTCGACGTCCTTCTCCGCCGGGATGCGGGCGATCAGGGCGTCGGAGTCCAGGTGCTTCGGGGTGGGAAGCTGCAGCAGGATGCCGGACACCGCCGGGTCGGCGGCGAGTTCGTCGATCAGTGCGGCTGTGGACTCCTGGTCGACGTCGCCGGGCAGGTGACGGTGCAGGTCCTGCATGCCGGCCTCGACGGAGAGGCGGCGCTTGCTGCGGACGTAGACCTCCGACGCGGGGTCGTCGCCGATCAGCACCGTCGCCAGCCCGGGGGCGACTCCGCCCGCGGCGACGAGCTTCTCCACGCCGCGGGCGACGTCCTCGCGCACCCGTCGCGCGACGGCCGTGCCGTCGATGATCCGTGCGGTCACCGGACGCTCCTCGGAGGACGATGGGGTCTCAGGCAAGGTCTTCGAGCATCCGCTGCCGCCAGGCCTCGGTCGGTCCGAGGTCGTTGAACGTGAAGACGTGGAAGCCCTCGATGCCGTTGTCGGGCTTGCCGATGTGCGGGGCCAATCCCTTGATGATCTTGTTCGGACTGTAGCCACCCGGGATGAAGAACCGCCAGAACATGCTCTGCTGCTTCTTGAGGAACTTCGCGGACTCGCCGATGCCCAGACCGCCGGAGACCCGCATGAGCTTCTGGCGGTGCACCGCGCCGGGAACGCCGACGTGCACGGGCAGGTCGATCCCGCGGTTCTTCAGTTCCCGTGCCCAGCGCAGGATCACGTCGGGGTCGAACACGATCTGGGTCTTGATGTGCGTGGCCAGGGGCGCCTTGTCCTTCAGCGCCTGGAAGAGGATCTCCGTCGACGCGGTCGGGTGCCCCTCCGGGTGACCCCCGATGCCGATGTCGGTGAAGCCGTGGTCGAGTTCGTGCAGCGCGACCAGCAGGTCGTGGGCATGCCGGAACTCCGTGGGCTCGTCGGTGGGGTCGCCGCCGACCACGAAGACGTCGGTGATGCCAACCTCGCGGCACCGGGCCACGACGTCGGCCAGGTGGGCGCGGTCACGGATCTGCTGGGCCGACAGGTGCGGGGCCACCTTGTAGCCGTGACGGACGAGGCTGACGGAGAGGTCGATGGTGGCGTCCTGCCCCTTCGCCGGGGAGGCGGTCACCGTCAGGCGCACCTCCTTCGGCACGCACGAGAGCACCTGCTGCTCGGTCTTCTTGAACGGGATCACTTCGTAGCCGAGGTCGTCGAAGACCTTCCGCAGCGTTTCCCGGGTCCCTGCGTCCCGGACGGTCAGCGAGCGCTTCACGTGGTGTCTCCCTCTGCACGGGTCGGGCGCGGGACGGTCCCGCGGAGGAGGTCGCCGTGGGCGGCCCGGCGGGCCGGCGGGCCGGACACGCTCCCGCCGGCTGCTCCCATACCCGTAATCGTGAGCCACGCCACCCCTGGCCGGGACAGAGATATGGCGGCACCTGTTGCGCCGGATCGGTCGCCGGCCGTAGGTCAATCGTCGCGGTCGTGGGCAAGGGTCCGCCTGGTCCGTCGGCAGGCCGGAACCGCAGAACGCCCGCCCTTCCCGGCGCACCGGGAAGAGCGGGCGTGCTGCCGATCGGTCGAGGTCAGAAGTTGGGGTCGCTCTCCTCGGCCTCGTACTGGACGGCGACCGCGCTGAGCCCGTAGGGCGTCGCGGGGTCGTACTTGTAGATGGTCGACGCCTTCGGCAGCACCCGGTCCTCGGGGTCGCCGAGCGTCAGGTCACCGTTGAGGCCCTGGAACTCGATGCTGTCGAGCTCGGTCGAGGCCTTCCGGAGGCCCGGGCCGCTGAGGTCGCCGTCCTCGATGGCCTGCTCCAGCAGCTGGGTGACGGCCAGGGCCTGGATGTAGCCGTAGACGTGCTGCAGGGTCAGCTGGGTGTCGGGGCCCAACGCGTCGTGGAGGTTCTTGACCCCCTCGACGGAGTCGTCGGACAGGTCCGCGCCGGGACCGGTGAAGAGCACGTTCTCGGCGAGGTACTGGGCGATCGGCGTCCCGGAGAAGGCGACCGTGTTGGCGATGAACTCCGCGATCCACTGGGGGTGGAAGTCCAGCTGCGTGGCGGCCGCGACCATTGCGGACGTGTTGTTCGGCGCGCCGCCGAAGGCGACGACCTCGCACCCCGCCTGCTTGAGCGCCTGCACCTGCGCCGTGAGGGCGGTGTCGAGTGGTGCGTAGCGCTCCATCGCGGTCACCTCGGTGCCGAGCTGGTCGGTGGCGAAGGTGAGCCCCTCCTCGACCGCGTCACCCCACTCGTTCTCGTAGCCCAGGCCGCAGTACTTCGCGTCGGCCATGGCGGGGTCCTGCTCGTTCAGGTAGGCGACCGCGTTGACCACGTTGGTCTGGTAGGAGGGGAAGGTCGGCAGGAGGCTCGGCTCCGTGCGCAGCTCCGCGGCCTGGTTGCTGGGGACGGCCAGCGCCTCGTCCCGGTCGAGGATGGGCACCAGCGCCTTGACCGACGGCGTGCCGAGGATGCCGGACAGCATCACGACGTCGCCCTTGATCTGCTGGTATGCCTGCACGGCCAGCTGGGCGTCGTACTGGTTGTCGGCGGTGATCAGCTCGATCTGGTACTCGCCCGCGACGCCGCCCTCGGCGTTCACCTTGTCGTACCAGGCCTGCTGGCCCTTGAGCTGCTCCTGGGCGGTCGCCGAGATGGGGCCGCTGAGGGCGATGATGTTGCCCACGGTGATCGTCTTGGCATCGGGGTCGAAGCCGGGGACGGCGACGAGCTCGGCGTTCTCGCCGCCACCGCCGCCGCCGCTGGTGCTCTGGGCCCCGCACGCCGTGACCGCCAGGGCGGTGCACAGGAGCAGGGTGGGGATCGGCAGGCCGAGGCCCCGGGTGCGTCGCTTCATTCTGTCCTCTCGGTGGGTGGAGGGGGTCGGCAGGCCGAGCCCCCGAGAACGTGGCGTCATGCCGTGTCCGGTCGGTTGGTGGTGGAAGAACGTCGGCCGGCCGAGCCGGTGGACGACGTGATCAGGCGGCCGATGCGGCCGAAGGTGGCCACCAGCCCCTTGGGCTCGGCCAGCAGGAAGACGACGATCAGCACGCCGTAGAGGATCAGGCTCAGGTCGGTGGTGTTGAGCCCGCTCTCCCCGCCCCGGGCCATGAACGGCAGCTCGTTGGACACCAGGTCGACGACGACCGGTACGAGGGTCACGAAGATCGCGCCGAGCACCGGGCCCCAGAGGGAGCCGAGCCCGCCGATCACGATGATCGCCAGGTACTGGACGGACAGCTCGACGTTGAAGCTGTCGGGGCGGATGTACTGGAGGTTCACGGCGAGCAACCCGCCGGCCACCCCGGCGAGGAAAGAGGTCAGCACGAACGCGTTGGTCTGCGTGCGCATCATCCCGACACCGAGCACCTCGGCCGCCATGTCGTGGTCGCGGACGGCCTGCATGGCCCGGCCGCTGCGGCTGCGCATCACGTTGGCCACGGCCAGGAGGGTGAGTCCGACGAGCGCCCAGATCAGGATGAAGAGGCCCTGCTCCCGGGCGAAGACCAGTGGGCCCAGGGTCAGCGCCTCGAAGTCGATCGGACCCAGGGTCGCCCGGGCCAGCACGATGGTGCCCTCGTTGCCGCCGGTGATCGACTCCAGGTTGCGCGCGACGTAGATGCCGATGAAGACCAGGGCGAGGGACACCATCATGAGATAGGGGCCCCGGAGCCGGAGGGCGAAGGGCGCGACGGCGGCCCCGATCAGGGCGGCAGCAAGGCCGGCCACGGGCAGCCAGACGATCATCGGCAGGCCGTGGATGCCTCCGACGTACTGCGTGACGAAGGCCCCGACGCCGACGAAGAAGGCATGGCCGAGCGACAGCTGACCGTCGTACCCCGTGAGCACGTTCAATCCGATCGCGGCGATCGCCGCGATGCCCGCGGCATTCATGATCCCGAGCCAGTACGTGCTGGTCATGTTCAGCGGGATGGCGAAGACGAGGACGACGAAGAGCGCGATGCCGATCCGGCCGAGACGCGTCCTCACCAGCCGCAGTGGCGGCAGGGTCCGACCGGCTGGGGGACGGGTCGAGCCGGCCGGGACGGAGAGGTCGGTCGCCATCAGATCCGCCTGATCTTCTTGGTCCCGAAGAATCCTTCGGGACGGACGAGCATGATCACGAGCATGAGGAGATAGGGCACGACCTCGGTGAAGCCGGAACCGAAGGCGTCCGGCACCCGGACGACGGCGAACTGCTGGACGATCCCCACGAAGAGCCCGCCCAGGACGGCGCCCAACGGCGATTCCAGGCCGCCGAGGATGATCACCGGGATGGCCAGCAGGGCGAAGTGCTCGAGCCCCGGCCCCAGACCGGTGCCGGCCGTGGTGGCCAGCATCGTGCCGGCGAAGGCCCCGAGGGCCCCGGCGATGCCCCAGGACAGCCGGTGGACCGTCCGGTCGCTGACCCCCTGCGCCAGCGCGGCCTCGGGGTCCAGTGCGGTGGCCTGCATGGCGAGGCCCAGCCGGGAGAACCGGAAGAAGAGGCCGAACGCCGCCAGGATGACGAAGGTGGAGATGATCACCGCCAGGTCGCGGTGGGTGATCGTCACCCCGCCCACGGAGAGGACGCTCAGCCCCCAGGGGTCGCCCATCGACCGCTGGTCGCTGCCCCAGATCCCGGCTGCGATCGGGGGAATGATGATCAGCAGGCCGAACGTGACGAGGATCGGCGTGAACAGGTTCACGGTCGACACCCGGTGCACGATCGTGGCCTCGAGGATCACGGCCACCACGGCCACCACGGCGACCGAGAGCAGCACCGCCAGGAAGAACGGAAGCCCCCAGGTCCGGTGCCCGGTGTAGGTCAGGTACGCCCCCATCACCACGAAGGCGCCCTGGGTGAGGTTGAAGACCCCCGTGGACTTGGCCACCACCACGAAGCCGAGGGCCAGCAGGGCCAGCAGGCAGCCCAGGGAGATGCCCGACACCAGGATCTGCAGGTTCTCGGTCATGACACGGCTCCGTGCTCGGCGTCGACGGTGGGCACGGGCAGGCCGGCGGTCGCCTTCTCGACGACGTCGGCGCCGCTGCCGCCGAGGTATGCGCGGATCACCCGGGGGTCGGACACGGCGACCTGCGGCAGGTCGCAGCAGATGACCTCGCCGAAGTCCAGGACCAGGACGCGGTCGGCCACCTTGGTGACCAGCGCCATGTCGTGCTCGATCATCACCACGGTCAGGTCCAACTCCTGCTTGGCCGTCAGCACCCAGCGGGCCAGCTCGTTGGTCTCCTGGGTGTTCATGCCCGCCACCGGCTCGTCCAGGAGCAGCAGCGTGGGCTGCATCGCCAGTGCCCGAGCCAGCTCGATGCGCTTCTTGACGCCGTAGGGCAGGTCGTGGACCAGCTGGCCGCGGATGTCGTCGAGGCCCATGAGCTCGAGCAGCGGCAGGCAGTCGCGGCGGGCCTCGTTCTCCTCCCGGCGCGCCCGGCCCCACCACACGGAGCCGGTGAGCAGGCCCGCCTTCATGAGGTGGTGCCGACCCAGCACCACGTTGTCGAGGACGGTCATCTCCTCGAACAGTGCGAGGTTCTGGAAGGTGCGGGCGATGCCCCGGGCCGCGATGTCGGCGGGCTTGCGACCGAGCAGCGACTCGCCCTCGAAGGTGACCGACCCCGAGCTCGGGCGGTAGACCCCGTTGAGCACGTTGAGCAGGGACGTCTTGCCCGCCCCGTTCGGCCCGATGACGGCGAAGAACTCGCCCTTCTGCACCTCGAACGAGACGTCGCTGATCGCCGTGACGCCACCGAAGGTCAGCCGGACGTTCTCCGCCCGGAGCAGCGGCTCCCCGGTGCCGGTCATGCCCGGACCCCTTCGCCGGCCGCGGCCTGGTCGTCGGGCGCCTCGTCGAGCCCCAGGTAGAACGACTGGATGTCGGGATCGGCCAGCAGCTCGCGCGACGGCCCGTGCTTCGTGACGACACCCTGGGCCAGGATGTAGCCGTGGTCGGAGACGGCCAGGGCCATCATCGCGTTCTGCTCGATGAGCAGGACGCTGGTGCCGGCGTCCCGGATGGTCGCGATCGTCTCCCGGATCTGGTCGACGATGATGGGCGCCAGCCCGAGCGAGGGCTCGTCGAGCACCAGCAGGTCCGGTGACTGCATCAACGCCCGGCCGACGGCGAGCATCTGCTGCTCTCCGCCGGAGAGGTACCCGGCGCGCTGGTCCAGCCGTTCCCGGAGCCGGGGGAAGAGGTCCAGGATCCAGTCCCGGCGCTCCTTCAGCGTCTGGTCGTTGCGCCGGGTCATCCCGCCGACCGCGAGGTTCTGCTCGACGGTCAGCTCCCCGAATATCCGGCGGCCCTCCAGGGTCTGGCTGATGCCCGCGCGGACCACCTGGCCGGGCTTGCGGCCCAGCAGCGACTGTCCCCGCCAGGAGATGTCGCCCTCGACGACGGTCCCGCCGTGGAAGGGCAGCATGCCGGTCACTGCCCTTGCGAGCGTCGTCTTCCCCGCGCCGTTGACGCCCATGAGCGCGACGACCGTGCCCTTCCGGACTTCCACGTCCACCGAGCGCAGGACGGTGATGGCGCGTCCGTACCGGACGGTGACGTTGCGGACGACGAGCCCGTCTGATCCCGCTGGCTCCGGTGGCTGCCGCGTCACGCTCGAGCTCCTCCCAGCCGGGGACGGCCCTCGACGGCCGTCGGTCGAAGGCTAGGACGGCGGCGGGTGGCCCGCGACCGTCCTATGACGTCAGTCACGTAACACTTTGCGGGGGTCGGCTACGTCATCTGTCCTGGCACCCATGGCCGCGGCCGGCCGACCTCCTGGGGACTACCCGGCTGCCTCAGCCGCCCGACGCTTCGCCCACGCCGTCTCGATCTTGCCGGTAGGGGTGCGCGGCAGCTCGTCGACCACGTGTATCGAGCGTGGGATCTTGTAGCCGGCCAGCTGCGGGCGGAGGTGCTCGGTCAGTGCCTCCGGGGTGACGGAGCCGGTTCCGACGGCCACGATCGCGGCGACGCGTTCCCCCCAGGTCGGGTCCGGCACGCCGACCACCACGGCGTCACGGACGGCTGGATGGCTCAGCAGCGCGTCCTCCACCTCCGCGGGGTGCACCTTCTCTCCGCCGGTGTTGATGACCCCGGATCCCCGTCCCAGGAAACGGATCGCTCCGTCCGGCAGGACCTCGACCAGATCGCCGGGCTGCGACCAGCGGATCCCGTCGATGATCCGGAACGTCGCCGAGGACTTGGCCGCGTCCTTGTGATAGCCGAGCGGCAGGGGCCCGCAGTAGGAGAGCACCCCGACCTCGCCGCTCCCGGGTCGCACCTCGACGTCGTCGTTCCCGAACACCTTGGTGGCCGGCACCGGCATGAAGCGGGACGGCAGGTCGTCGACGGAGTTCGTGATGGCGAAGGCGAACGGGCCGCCCTCGCTGGAGGCGATGGCGTCGACGATGGTGACCGGCGTGCGTCGGTGGAACTCCTCCTTCACCTCGTCCGACATGGCTGTTCCCGAGCTGACGATCGACCGCAGGGAGGAGAGGTCGTGCGGGCGCCCCTCGGATTCGGCTCGGGCGAGCTCGTCCAGCAGGGGCCGGGAGACCGCGTTGCCGGCCACGAGGATCGTGCCGACACGGTGCCTGGCGACGGTCTCCCAGACCTGCCGGGTGTCGAGCCGGCCGGGTGGTGGGAAGACGATGTGGCCCCCGACGAGCAGTGACCCGATGGTGTTGAACAGGCCGGTGCCGTGCATGAGGGGGATCACGGGCATGGTCGTCGGCGCGAGGCCGCGCGCGTGGGCGTCCAGCGCGGCCTCCACGGCCTCCTCCAGCGACTCGGGCAGTTCACGTCCCAGCGGGCCGTAAGCCGGGACGGCGATCGAGTGGATCAGGTCGCCGTGCTGCCAGATGACACCTTTCGGCCGGCCGGTCGTGCCGCCGGTGTACATGAAGAGGCGGTCCGTGCCGGGGCGGGCCTGGTGAGGACGCGGCGCGTGCACGGTGAGCAACTCGTCGAGACCGTGGCTGCCGGCGACCGCCGAGGCGTCGCCGTCCCCGGCGTGGACCAGGAGCTCGAGGGTCGGCACCTGCGCGGCGACCGCCTCGACGTTGGCCGCCAGCGACGCGCTGAAGACGAGCACGCGGGCGTCGGCGTCGGCGAGCAGCGAGGCCAGTTCCGGTCCGGTGTACCGGTAGTTCGCGTTGATCGGGACGGCGCCGAGCTTGAAGGCGGCGAACACGGTCTCCAGGTACGCAGAGCCGTTGTAGAGGTAGCAGGCCACGGTGTCCCCCGGCCCGACACCGGCGTCGGCGAAGGCGGTGGCCAACCGGGACGCGCGATCGTCGAACTCCGCCCGGCTGAACGTGCGCCCGGGCTCGGTGATGGCCGGGACGTCGGGCAGCCGGTCGTTGACCGCCTCCCAGATGGTGCCGAAGCCGACGTCCATGGTCAGGCCCCCTCGTTCCCCGCCTCGTCGAGCCCGAACGGGCAGGCCACGTTCTCCTCCAGCACCAGCGGGCGGACCTCGTCCACGTGGGTGTGCACGTCGATGGCGGTGAGCTGGGTCAGGTCCATGTCGGGCAGGGCTCCTCGTTCGCGACGGGCAGCAACGGGCGAGCGCCCGCGCGCGCAGACGCCTCCACCATCTAAAGGATCGGCTCGGCAACGAGGACACAGTGCAATGGCGGGATCCCTCGTGCCGGATCGCCGGTCGTGACCCCCGTCATTTGTCGTACGCCCGGTGCGACGGCGACTCGGCGAATGCCGTCATCGGAGCGATCCCGACGCCGTCGAGGTGCGTCAAGGTGCCTAGTGTCGTCCATGCCGCCGGCGGGATCCGATTCCGTCGCCGGCCGGACATCGTTCTGATCTGCGCACCGACGACGAACAGGAGCATCTCGTGCTGGACGGCAAAGTGGGCGTGGTGACGGGTGCGGGACGCGGCCTGGGGAGGGCCTACGCCCGCGCACTGGCGGACGCGGGTGCAGCGGTCGTGGTCAACGACCTCGATGCCGACGTCGCCCAGGAGACGGTCGACGCCATCGTCGACACCGGGGGGGCCGCGGTCGCCGAGGTCGCGCCGGTCGGCACGTCCGACGTCGCCCAGCGACTGGTCGACCGCGCGGTCGAGGAGTTCGGGCGCCTGGACGTGATGGTGACCAATGCCGGTGCCCTGCGGGACAAGACCCTGCGCAACACCACCGACGAGGACTTCGACCTCGTGGTCGGGAGCCACCTCAGGGGCACGTTCACCTGCGGTCGGGCGGCTGTGGCCCGCTTCCGCGAGCAGGGCGAGGGCGGCCGGCTGATCCTCGTCGGTTCCCCGGCGGGTCAGCGGGCGAGCTTCGGGCAGACGGCGTACTCGGCGTCCAAGGGCGCGATCGTCGCCATGATGCGCACCTGGGCGGTCGAGTGCGAGAAGATCGGCGTCACGGTCAACGCTCTGGTGCCGACGGCGCTCACGCGCATGGTCGCCACCATCCCCGGCCTCGCCGAGCTGGTGACGGCGGTCGAGGCGGGGGAGCCGGTACCGGAGAAGGTGCGGATCACGGGCCTCGGCACGCCCGACGACGTGGCCCCACTCGTGGTCTACCTCGCCTCGGACGCCTCGGCGGCCGTGACCGGTCAGGCCATCGCCGTCGGTGGGGACCGGATCGCGCTGTGGACGCATCCCGCTGAGGTGGCGGAGCAGCTACGGCCCGGCGGCTGGGACGCCGCCAGCATCGCGGACGCCTTCGCCGGCCCCCTCGCGGACCAGCTCCAGGAGTACAAGCCCGGACGGCTGGACGTCCAGTGACCCCCCGAGCCACAGCACGGGAGGACCACTCATGACCGCGATCGTGGTGGACGGGGTGCAGGGCGTTCGTGACCTGCCCCTCGGCGAGACGCTCGGCGCCAGTGACTGGGTGGAGATCACCCAGGACATGGTGAACCTGTTCGCCGAGGCGACGGGCGATCACCAGTGGATCCACGTCGACGTGGATCGCGCGACGAAGGAGAGCCCGTTCGGCGGGCCGATCGCGCACGGCTACCTGACGCTGTCGCTCGTCCCGCGGCTCATGCCCGAGATCATCGAGTTCGCCGGCTTTCCCATGACGGTCAACTACGGGTGCGAGAAGGTTCGGTTCCCCTCCCCGGTCCCGGTGGGCAGCCGGCTGCGGGCGACAGCGTCCCTGCAGCAGGTCACGGACGTCCCCGGGGGAGTCCAGCTGGCGGTGGAGATGGTCATGACGGTCGAGGGCGCCGCGAAGCCGGCCTGCGTGGCCACCATCGTCGTCCGCAAGTACACCTGAGGACCCCGTCGCCCGATGCGCCCTGAGGGTCGCTCCGTGGGGTGCGTCCGGCACGTCCGCGGCGCGTCGGGCGTTCCCGGCATGTCACGATCTGCCCAGCGGCGCCCCGGGACCGCCGCCGACAGGCCGTCCGGGGCACCGCGGAGGAAGGAGGGTCCCGTGGCGGTTCCAGGACAGGCCCTCGCCGGCAGGTCGACCGCTCCCCGCACCTCGATCGACGAGGTGGTCAGGCACGCCCCCGACGGTCTCGCCGTCATCGACGCCGACGCGCGCTTCGTCGACGCCAATCCCGCCGCCGTCCTCCTGTGCGGTCTGGATCCGGCCGCCGTCGCGGGCAGCCCCTCACCGTTCCCCTCGCCGGACGACGCGACGAGCGCCGCCCGCGCCGGCGAGCTGACCGTCGCCTGGGAGCCGGTCCCCGGTCACCGGCGGGAATTCGCCTACACCTTCGCCCCGGTTCCCGGCCGGAGGCGGTGGATCGTCTCCTTCCGCGACGTCACGCTCAGCCGGCTGCGCGAGCGACGACTGGCCGCGATCGCGAGGGCCGCCTCCGACGTCGCGTCGAAGCGATCCCTGGTGGGCACGCTGGAGGCGCTGGCCCAGGAGGTGCTGCGCACCGACGCCCTCGCCGGTGTCCAGATCCTGACGGTGAACTCGACCGGCGACCGGCTGCACGTCATGGGTGCCGCCGGCTTCGGGCGAGAGGTCAATTTCTTCGACAAGCTGATGGAGTGCCGTGCCCTGGGCGCGCGCCTGATGATGCTCGAAGCGCTCGAGAACCGGGAGCCGCTGGTCGCGCCGAACCGGTACGACGCCGTGATGGCGGATCCGGCGTGGGCCCCGTTGCGCGAGCTCATGGAGCACCCCCGCTGGGACTGGTTCGTCAGCGTCCCCCTTCTCGTCCGGGGTGAGCCGGTCGGCATCCTGAACGCCTTCTTCGCGCCGGGTCAGGTCGTCGGGGACACCGAGCTGGAGTTCCTCCTCGCCATGGGCGAGCAGGCCGCGATGGCCGTGGACCACGCCGCGCTCCTGGAGCGGGAGCGGGACGTCGCCCGGCGGGAGGAACGCCAGAAACTGGCCCGCGACCTGCACGACTCGGTCGTGCAGCAGGTCTTCTCGATGATGATGCAGGCGCGGTCGCTGGGCGTCCTCGTCGAGCGGGGACTGCCGCCCACCCCCGACAAGGTGGCGCAGGTGGCGGACGACCTGAGCAGCAGCGCCGAGGCCGTCCTCGCGGATCTGCGGGGCATGGTGGTGGAGCTGCGCCCTGCGGCGAGCACGGCGGGGGGTCTCTGCTCGGCATTGCGCTCCCTGGCGGACACCACGTCGGCCCGTACCGGCGTGGACGTGTCGCTCGACATCGACGACCGGGACGCCGAGCTGTCCGCGCTCGACGCCGACCTGCTCGAGGACGTCTACCGCGTCGTCGCGGAGGCGCTGCACAACAGTGTCAAGCACGCCGACGCGGCCAGGATCCAGGTCCGGCTCGGGGTGACCTCCCACGGCCGTCGCCGACGGCTCGTCGCCGAGGTTGCCGATGACGGCCGGGGGCTGACCGCGGAGATCGACGCCGCCCGCGCCGGGGGCTCGGCGTCCAGCGGTTTCGGGATGACCGTGATGCGTGAGCGCGCGGCCCGGTGGGGCGGCGCCGTCCGCGTGTGGCAGCCCGCCGCCGGTGGGACGAGCGTGCGGCTGACCCTGCCGCTGCCGACCTCGCTGCCCGCGACACGGGCGAACAAGGGCAAGATCGCGCCGTGACCGCGCCGCCCGATCCGATCCGCGTCCTCGTCGTGGACGACCACGCGGTGGTACGTCGAGGCGTCGTCGCCTACCTGGAGGCACTGGAGGACGTCGAGGTGGCGGGCGAGGCCGGCGACGGCCAGGAGGCGCTGGAGCAGCTGACCCGGGCCGCGGCGCACGGTGAGCTGCCCGACGTCGTCCTGATGGACCTGCAGATGCCCGGGATGGACGGGGTGATGGCGACCGGCGAGGTGCTGCGCCGGTTCCCGCAGCTCAAGGTCGTGATCCTGACCAGCTTCGGCGAGACCGAGCGCGTGCACGCGGCGCTGGAGAGCGGAGCATCCGGGTACCTCCTCAAGGACGCGGGGCCGGCCGAGGTCGACGCCGCACTCCGGGCAGCGGTCCGCGACGAGGTCTTCCTCGACGCCGCCGTGACCCGCCGACTCACCCAGGAGATGCGCACCCCGCGCACCGGGCTCGGCGTGCTCACCGCGCGCGAGAAGGAGGTGCTGGTCCTCATCGCGGAGGGCAGGTCCAACAAGGACATCGCCCGGCATCTCGTCATCAGCGAGCGCACGGCCCGCACGCACGTCAGCCACCTGCTCACCAAGATGGGGCTCACCTCACGGACGCAGGCGGCGCTGCTCGCCGTCAAGGAAGGGCTCGTCCAGCCGCGGTGACCGCGGGTGCCGTCATTTGTCGCATCCGCGGCGCGACAGCGGAGTCCGCCGCCTCGGTCAACCGGGCGATTACGGACCCTCCCGGTCCGCCTAGCGTTGCCGGTGGTCGGATCCCCGGCGTCCTCGGCCAGCGGCCCGACCGCACCGCTGAGGGAGGGCCGCGTGACCACTGCTCCTGATCGCGCCGGAGACGTCCGATCGATCGACCTCCGGTGCGCCGCCGCCGGTATCGCCATCGTCGTCCCGCCGGACATCTCGATCCTGGAGGCCGTGCGGCGGGCGGGGCTCGAGGTGCCGGCCGCGTGTGCCGATGCCCGCTGCGGTGCGTGCGAGACCAGGGTCCTCGAGGGCGAGCCCGATCACCGCGACGCAGTCCTGACGGGCGAGGAGCGCGCGTTCGGCGAGACGATGATGATCTGCGTCTCCCGGGCGACGACGCCCCGGCTGGTGCTCGACCTCTGAGGCCCCCCCGGTGGCAGGGGCACGACGGATGACGTAGGCAGGTCGTGCCGCATCGGTGGCTGCGTCGTGACATCGGGCCGATCCCGCGTGTCGTCGCGGTGCCTACCGTGACGGTGGCTGGGCACACGTGTGTCCGCCCACCGTCGTCGTTCGAGGAGGCGAGAGCATGGCCACGTTCGTCCTCGTGCACGGGGCCTGGCACGGCGGCTGGTGCTGGGACCGCGTGGCTTCCCGGTTGCGCGAGGCGGGCCACGAGGTGCATGCCCCGACCTTGACCGGCCTGTCGGAACGGGCGCACCTGCTGTCGCCGCTCGTGGGCCTGGAGACGCACGTCGAGGACGTCGTCCAGCTGATCGACACGTTCGGTCTGTCGGACGTCGTCCTGGTCGGGCACAGCTACGCCGGCCAGATCGTGACCGCCGTCGCCGACCGCCGCCCCGGGGCGATCGGCCGGCGGGTCTACCTCGACGCATTCGTCGGTTCCGACGGCGAGGCCGCGCGGGACCTGCTGCCCGAGACGGTGGAGCACCACTGGGCGGAGTCGGCGGCCGAGCAGGGATTCGGCTGGCTGGTGCCGGTGCGGAAGCTCTCCGTGCTCGGCGTGACCGAGCAGGCCGACGTCGACTGGCTGACCCCCAAGCTCACCCCGCACCCCTGGAAGACCTACACCGACCCGCTGCGGCTGACCGGCGCGGTCGACGACGTGCCGGCGGCCTACGTCGAGTGCGTCACCTGGATGCGCGTCTTCGCGGGCCAGGCCGACCGGGCCCGGGCGCGCGGCTGGCCGGTGCACGAGCTCGACACCGGCCACGAGGCGATGGTCACCGCGCCCGGGGAACTGGCCCGCGTGCTGATGGAGGTCGCCGAGGTGGAGCCGTCCGAGAAGGAAGGGGTCTGACGTGGAGTTCCTCGTCCGGTCGGAGAACCGGCTGCCGGCCGACACCCCCGCCGAGCGGCGGGAGGAGCTGCGGGCCGGCGAACGCGCCCGCGCGATGGAGTTGCGCGCCGCCGGGGTATTGAAGCGGCTGTGGCGGGTGCCGGGGCGCAACGCCACCATCGGTCTCTACGAGGCGGAGGACCCGGCCGCGCTGCACGATGCGCTGATGTCGCTGCCGATGAGCCCGTGGCTCGACGTCCACGTGGAGGCGCTCGCCACCCATCCGCAGGAGCGGACGTGACACGGTCGCCCGCGGGCGCACCGGTAGGGGAGAGAGGAACGACAGCCATGAGCACCGACTCCGGCGCCGGCCGCCGGGACCTGCGGGGCACACCCATCTTCGACGGCGACAGCAGCCGCCGAGGGCTGCGCATGAACAAGCTGTTCATGAGCCTGCGCGACGCCGCCAACCGCGAGCGCTTCCTCGCCGACGAGGCCGCGTACTGCCAGGAGTTCGGCCTGACGGCCGAGCAGGAGAAGGCCGTGCTGGACCGCGACTGGCAGGCGATGATCGACCTCGGCGGCAGCATCTTCTACGTGTACAAGCTGGCGATGATGGACGGCCGGTCGATGCAGTACCTCGGCGGCGTGTTCACGGGCATGGGCGAGGAGGACTTCCTCGCCGCGATGCGGGCAGGAGGGCGCAGGGATGGCTGAGGTGATCTGGGGGCTGGCGACCTCGCACGTGCCGTCGATCGGCGCGGCGATGGACCGCGGCAAGACCGACGACCCGAGCTGGAAGGCGCTGTTCGACGGGTACGCCCCGGCGCGCGCCTGGTTGGCCGAGCACCGGCCGGACGTCGCGATCGTCGTCTACAACGACCACGCCAACGGCATCGACCTCGACTTCGTCCCGACCTTCGGGCTGGGCACCGCCGATCGGTACGAGGTCGCCGACGAGGGCTTCGGGCGCCGGCCGGTGCCCGACGTGATCGGTCACCCCGAGCTCTCCCTGCACCTCGTGGAGAGCCTCATCGACGAGCACTTCGACCTGACCGTCTTCCAGGAGCTGCACGTCGACCACGGGTTCACCGTGCCGCTGTCGGTCTGGACACCGGACCCAGGCGACGCATGGCCCTGTCCGGTGATCCCGCTGCTGGTCAACGTCATCCAGTACCCGCAGCCCACGGCGGCGCGGTGCTGGGCGCTCGGCCAGGCTCTCGGCCGGGCGATCCGCAGCTACCCGGAGGACATCACGGTCGGCGTCCTGGGCACCGGCGGCATGTCGCACCAGCTGGCCGGGGCGCGGGCGGGGTTCATCAACCCCGCGTTCGACCACATGTGGATGGAGACCATCCAGACCGACCCGGCGAAGCTCGCCGCCCTGTCCCGCGAGGAGCTGATCACCCAGGCAGGCTCCGAGGGGATCGAGCTGATCATGTGGCTGGTCATGCGGGGAGCGATGAACGACCAGGTGACGAAGGTGCACTCCGACTACTTCGTGCCGGCGTCCAACACCGCGGCCGGGATCGCGCTGTTCGACAACCGGGTGCCGCAGCCCGCCTGAGCGCACCGCCGGCGGGGCCCCGGGCTCATCGACCGGGGCGCCACCCCGCACCGCCCTCGTGGTACTCGCGCGCGCTGGCCGCGTACGGGGCGGGCCGGACGACGGCGCGCACCGTGGTCTGCTCGTGCGGCGGAACGACGACGAGGTCCCGACCACCGTCCGGCTCACCCCAGACGACGTTCACCTCGGTGCCGTAGTCGACATCAGGGTCCACGATCGAGAGCGAGAGGGCGCGCTGCTCGTTGTAGGAGTACGCCGTGTAGGTGGAGAAGCCGATGTGGGCGCCGTTCTCGTCGACGACCGAGTCGTAGTTCGACGTGCCGTACGTGGCGTTGGGCAGGTCGAAGAACTTGAAGGTCGGCGCATGGGGATCGAAGAGCGATCCGAAGATGCGGGCCATGTCCTCGGCGTTCCACTCGAGGGTCACCTTGCGGCGCTGCGCGTCGTGATCGAGCGTCTCGAGCGCCTGCCGTCCGATGAAGTCGTGGTCGAACTTGACCTGTCGGCCGTAGCCGAGCTCCCACGGGTTCAGGTAGTAGTCCTCGATGCGGTCGGAGACGAAGCTTCCGGTCAGCGAGCTGACCGCCTCGAAGCTGTCGGCCCCGAGCCATCTCCGGTACTCCAGCATGGCGTCGCCGGTGTAGATCGCGGGGACGGGCGAGGGGATCCACCCCGCCTCGGAGCTCACCGAGGGGTACGCGCGGGAACCCACGGCGAGGATGCCGAACTCCTCCCCGGCCTCCATGATGGCGTCCGCGACGCGGTCATGCTCCTGGTAGGGCCCGTACAACTCGAGACCGGGCTGAGCCGCCACGCTGTGGCGGAGCGCGCGGACGCGCAGTCCGTCGACCGTGATCTCGCCCATGCGGAAGAAGCCCCAGTCGGCGATCGCGCCACCGTTGAGCTTCTCCAGCACCTCCCACGCCTGCGGACCCTGCACCTGGAGCCGGAAGAGCTCTCGCGACACCGGGCCGGTGGGCCGGGACGGGGACCGGCGGTCGACACTGGCCTCCGCGTCGTACTTCCCGGCCTCGATGTTGTACATCAGCCAGTTCGCGGCGGGGGCTCGGCCGACGAAGGTGAATTCCTCTTCTGCCTCGCGGAACAGGATCCCGTCGCCGATCACGTGGCCGGTGTGCGCGGTCGGGACGAACTGCTTGGCCCGATCGACGGCGAAGTTGGCGACCGAGACGATGGACGTGTCGGCGATCAGCCGCAGCGCGTCCGGTCCGCGGAGGAACAGGTTGTCCATGTGGTGCGTCTGATCGAACATGGCCACGTTCGTGCGCCACGCGTGCTGCTCGCTCATCCAGTTGGTGTACTCGCCTGGCACGACCGGGTAGACGTGCTTGCCGATCTTCGACGCACGCATGTGGCGAACGATGTCGTCGGTGGTGTCGATCAGCTCTTGCAGGGTGCGCGGTGCCACGGCAAGCCTCCTCGTTCCGTACACGTACGGATGACACTACAGGGAGGCTCCTCCTCGTTCCATACTTCCTGAGGCCACGACGAGCGCGGCAGTAGCGCGCGTGCCGATGCGTCAGGGGACAAGGCTGTGACGCGGCCGAGAGCGCCTCGACATCCGAACGAGGGTGTTCCCGCTCGGGGGTGCCCGCGGTGAGCAACCGATCGGCGATGCCTGGGGACCCGGCCGGGGGCTGCTTGCCCTATCGGTGTGCACCTGGCCGCCGCCACGACGACGGTCCCGAGGCTCCGAGTCGGAGAGGACGGGCTTCCGCGCGACGATCGTCGGGCCGGAAGTCGCGGCCTCGCCGGCAACGTCGGTCGCGACCAGGAAGGACACTGGTCGAGTCGCCCCGCCCGGCGCGAAGACCTCGGTGCATCTCTCCCTCCGCGAGCACCATCGCGCCCATGCCCTCCTCGTCGAGGGGACCGAGGGTTGCCGCGATGCTGTCGACCTCGGCATCACCGGGCGAGATGTCAGCGGATCTGCGATCGCTGCTGTTGACGGAACGGTGCCGCCCGCCGTAGCTTCGGTGCGTATACGGATCATCTGGCTCCGCGGATGGTGCGCCTCGGGGTCGAGGTGGGGGAGGATCATGACCACGGTCGAGCGAGTTCCACACGTCATCGGCGGCGACCAGCGACCGTCGGTCGACGGGCGGACCTTCGCCAACGTCAACCCGTGGACCCGGACGACGCAGGGCGCGGTGGCGCGGGGCGCCGCAGCCGACGTCGAGGCCGCGATCGACGCCGCCCGTACCGCGTTCGACGAGGGGCCGTGGCCGCGGATGAGCGAGCAGGAGCGGGCGGCCGTCCTGCACCGGCTCGCCGACCTGATGGAGCGCGACGCGGAAGCCCTCGCCCGGGCCGACGCCTCCGACATGGGCCGCCCGCTGGCCGCCGCCCGTGCGGTCGACGTGCCACGGGCGGTGGCGATGTTCCGGTTCTTCGCCGACCACATGGCGCTGGCCACCTCGGAGACGTATCCGATGGGGTCGGCCTACCACGCCTTCACCGCCTACCGGCCGGCCGGTGTCGTCGCCGCCATCACTCCCTGGAACCACCCGCTCATGCTCGGCGCCTGGAAGATCGCCGGCCCGCTGGCGTGGGGCAACTCTCTGGTCATGAAGCCCGCGGAGGACAGTCCCACGTCCGCGTTCCTCATGGCCTCGCTGGCCCTCGAGGCCGGCATGCCGCCGGGCGTCTTCAACGTCGTGCAGGGCCTGGGCGGCGAGGTGGGACCGGCGCTGACGTCCTCGACGCGGATCGACCGGATCACCTTCACCGGCTCCACCGCCACGGGGCGGGCGGTGAACGAATCGGCCGCCCGCAACCTCGTGCCGGTCACCCTGGAGCTCGGCGGCAAGGGCGCCACGCTGGTGTTCCCCGACGCCGACCTCGACCTGGCCGCGGCCACCACCGCCCGCGCTGTCTTCAACAACTCCGGGCAGGTCTGCCTGGCCGGCACCCGCGTGCTGGTGCACCGGTCGATCCGGGACGAGTTCGTGGGCCGGCTGGTGACCCACGCCGAGAAACTGTCCGTCGGTGACCCGTTCGACCCGCAGACCGACCTGGGTCCGCTCGCCTCGGAGAAGCACTACGAGCGCGTCCGCGGCTACTACGACCTCGTCCCCGTCGAGGGCGGCACCGTGCACGTCGGCGGCCCGGGGGAGGGCTGGACGTTCGCGCCCACCGTCGTCACCGGCCTGGACCACGGGGCCCGGGTCCTCCAGGAGGAGGTGTTCGGGCCCATGGCCACCGTCGTGGAGTTCGACGACGACGACGCGGCGGTCCAGCTGGCCAACGACACCACCTACGGGCTGTCCTGCGTCGTGTTCACCGAGTCGATCAGGCGCGCCCACACCGTCGCGGCCGGTCTGCGGTGCGGCACCGTCTGGGTGAACTGCTACCAGGTGCGCGACCTGCGGGCGCCGGTCGGCGGCCCGGGCCACTCCGGGATCGGCCGCGAGGGCGGCCTGTTCAGCCGCGAGTTCTTCACGGAGCCGCAGGCGGTATTCCTGGCCACCAACTGATCGCCCCCGGCTGACCGGCCCCCTGCCGGCCCCACCCATCCGACGACCCGCCAGGAGCGAACCACGTCATGCGCGCAGCCATCATGCACGGAGTCGACCAGCCCGTCTCGATCGAGACGGTCGAGCCTCTCCCACCCGGCCCGACCGACGTGGTCATCCGGACCGAGGCGACCGGGGTGTGCCACAGCGACATCTCCGGCATCCGCGGGTACCTGGGGCTCCAGCCGCCGGCGATCATCGGGCACGAAGCGGCCGGCGTCGTGGTGGAGACGGGCTCCGACGTCACGGGCTTCCGGCCGGGCGACCGCGTCGTCGCCAGCCTCGTGCCGGTCTGCGGGGCCTGCTACTGGTGCGTCAACGGCCAGACCCACCTCTGCGGCGAGACCATGAGCGTGCGCCGTCCCTTCCGGGGACGCCTGGCCGGGGGCGAGGACGTCACCGCGATGCTGGGGCTCGGCGCCTTCGCCGACCACATGACGATCGACCAGCGGCTGGCGGTCACGGTGGACTCCGATCTGCCCGCCGAGCAGCTCGCGCTCATCGGCTGCGGGATCGCGACCGGCGCCGGTGCGGCGATGTTCACCGCGCAGGTGCGGCCCGGGTCGTCGGTGGCCGTCATCGGCTGCGGCGGCGTCGGGCAGTCGGTCATCCAGGGCGCGCGCATCGCCGGGGCGGCGCAGATCATCGCCGTCGACCTGGTCGAGATGAAGCGCAAGATCAGCCTGGAGAACGGTGCCACCAGTGCTGTGGACCCGGCCGACGGTGACGTCGCCGAGCAGGTCCGCGCGCTGACCCGGGGGCGCGGTGCCGACTACGCCTTCGAGGTGGTCGGGACGCCGGCCACGATGGCCCTGGCGTACGACTGCGCCCGCCGTGGCGGCATGGTCACCACGGTCGGGATCCCCTCGCCGACGGCGACGCTCGAGCTCTCGGCCTCGGACTTCTTCCGCGCCGAGAAGCGGATGGTCGGCTCGTACTACGGATCCACCCAGGTGCGCGCGGACTTCCAGCGGTTCGCCGACCTCATCGCGGCCGGAAAGTTCGACGCCGCATCGTTGATCACCCACCGGTACGAGCTCGACGGGCTCGAGCAGGCGTTCGCGGACCTGGAGTCCGGTCAGTTGATCCGGGGAGTCGTGACCTTCGCCTGATCGACCGCGGCTGGGCTCGGTCGGGTGGCCGGCGGGTCGCATGACCGACGTCGAGCGGACGACGTCGTGGCCGTCCGGTTCGGTGCCGACGACGGCCCGCTGGCCGCCCGCACGCTCACCGCGAGCGGTAGTTCTCCCGGGCGAAGCTCTCGAAGGGCACGGGAGCGACGGTGGCCCGGATCTCCACCTGGACGTGCTCCTCGACCGCCGGCTTGGCCGAGACCGGGTGCTCGCCCCAGACCACGGTCACCTCGGTACCCGGCTCGGCGTACTCGTTCTCGAGCGTGGCCAGCGAGACCATCACCCGCTCGTTGGCCAGGTAGCCGCAGTCCAGCGAGATGCCGATCTGCCGGCCGTCCTTGAGCACCTTGTCCTCGTGGTGGGTGGCGTAACGGGCCTTCGGCATCTCGATGTACTTGGCCCCCGGGCCCGACCGGTAGAGGGAGCCGATGGCCTCCGTCACGTCGTCCGCGTTCCAGACGAGGGTCACCTTCGTCCGCGGCGGACTGGTCTGCGACAGGCGCTCCAGCGCCTCCCGGCCGATGAAGTCGTGGTCGAACTTGACCGTCTTGCCGTACCCGATGTCGTACGGCGTGAGGTAGTAGTCGCGGATGTCGGCCGAGTCGTGGCTGCCGCCGATGGAGCCCACCTTCTCGATCGGGAGCCACTCCCGGTACTCCTGCATGAGCGGGTCGTCGGAGATCAGCGCCGTCGTGGGCGCGGGGACCCATCCGGACTCGAGGTTGGCGGTCGAGTACGCCTTGGCGCCGACCCGCACGAGCCCGTGCTTCTCGCCCACCCGGAGCAGCTCCTCCAGGACCGCGTCGGCGTCCTCCCAGGGGCCGAACAGCTCGAACCCGGGCTGCCCGGCCATGCCGTGGCGCAGCCCCCGGACGCGACGGCCGGCGATGGTGAACTCGGTCATGTTGAAGAACTTGACGTCGGGCAGCGGGGCGCCGGTCACCTCCTCGGTCAGGGCGGCGGCCGTCGGGCCCTGCAGTTCGTACCGGTAGAACTTCGGCGGTCCGGACTTCCGGACGGCGGAGTTGTCGTCGCGCTCGACGGTGGCCTTGTACTCGCCGCGCTCGAGGTTGAAGGTGACCCAGTCGATGACCATGGGGTGCCCGACGAGGTCGAACAGCTCCTCCTCGAGGTGGAAGAGGATGGCGTCGCCGATCAGGTATCCCTCGGGGTTCACGGCGACGAACTGCTTCGCCTTGCCCATGCCGAAGTTGGCGAACGTGTTGACGCCGACGTCGCTGAGGAGCCGCAGCGCGTCCGGCCCTTCGATGAACAGGTCGGTCATGTGGTGCGACTGATCGAGCAGGGCGCAGGTCTCCACCCACGACCGCTGCTCGGAGCGCCAGTTCGTGAACTCGGGCTTCACCGGAAAGGTGCTCGGCGGGAAGGCGAGGTTTCTCAGCAGCTCGACCGGGCTCCCGGCCTGAGTGAGGGCCGCGGCCAGACTCTCGGAGGTCATGACGGGAGTGGACCTTTCGTCGCGGGACGGACAGGACACCTGCCTGCCCGGTGCGCCGCAGGACCGGGACGTGCCGTCCTCCGGCGGGGTCCCTCGACCGTACGAGGCCTGGCTGTGGGCGGGATCACGCGGATGACCACACCCGACGACCCCCTCGACGCAGGACCGACGCGACATGTGACGTATCGGTGACCGTGGCGAGAACGCGGCTGCGGCCGGGCGACGAGGGTTCGTCGCCCGGCCACAGCTCCGGCGTCGGTCAGGCCTTGCCGACGGTGCGCCAGCCGCCCTGGTACGTCTCCCGCGCCATCTTGGCGTAGGGGACCGGGCTCACGATGGCCCGCGCCTCGAACTGCTCGTGCGGCTCCACCGTGGTCTTCTTGCTGCCGCCGTCGGGCTCGCCCCAGACCACGCGGACCTCGGCGCCGTGCGGGACGTCGGGGTTGACCGTGGCGAGGGACAGGCCCTTCTTCTCGTTGGCCGAGATGCCGGTGAACATCGACAGGCCCACGACGGTGCCGTCGGCATCGATCACCTTGTCGAAGTTCGACGAGCCGTAGTTGGCGTTCGGCAGGTCGAAGAACTGGTACCGGGCGTCCTCGACCGGGGAGGACAGGAGCTTGGCGAGGTCCTCGGAGTTCCACTCCAGCGTGACCTTGCGGCGCTGGGCGTCCTTGTCCACCGCCTCCAGTGCGTCCCGGCCGATGAAGTCGTGGTCGAACTTCACGAACGACCCGTAACCCAGCTCCCACGGGTTGGTGTAGTAGTCCTCGATGTTCTCGGAGACGAAGCTGCCGGCGATCGCGTTGGTCGCCTCGTAGCTGTCGGCGCCGAGCCACTCGCGGTACGGACGCAGTTCCTCACCGGTGTAGATGGCGGGCAGCGGTGAGGGGATCCAGCCCGACTCGAGGGTGTTGGTGGAGTACGCACGCGAGCCCACCGGCTCCAGGCCGAACTCCCGGCCGGCCTCGAGGATGGCCTCCCGGATCCGGTCGTAGCTCTCGTAGGCCCCCCAGATCTCGAGGCCCGGTGCGCCGGCCATCCCGTGGCGCAGGGTGCGCACGGTCTCTCCGGCGATCGTCATCTCGCCCATCCGGAAGAACTTCAGCTGCTCCACCGTGCCGCCGTTGAGCTTCTCGATGATCGGCCAGGCGTTGGGGCCCTGGATCTGGAAGCGCCACAGGTCGCGGGTGACCTGCTTGCCGTAGGGACGGGAGGGCGACCGCGGGTCGTTGCGGACCTCGACGTCGTAGTCGCCGGTCTCGCCCTTGAACTGCAGCCAGTTGGCGCCGGGGGCACGACCGACGTAGACGTACTCCTCCTCGTCGAGGTGGAAGAGGATGCCGTCGCCGATGACGTCGCCGGCCGGCGTGACCGGGACGAACTGCTTGGCCATGTTGACCGGGAAGTTCGCGACGCTGTTGATGCCCGTGTCGGAGATCAGCTTGATCGCGTCCGGCCCCCGCATGAACAGGTTGAACATGTGGTGCGACTGGTCGAAGAGCACGGCGGTCTCCTGCCATGCCTTCTGCTCCCGCCGCCAGTTCGTGAACTCCGAGGGGACCACCGGGTAGATGTAGGTGCCGAGCTGGGAGTTGCGCAGCAGGCCGACGGTGTCGCCGGTCTGGTCGAGGAGCTCCTGGAGATTCTTGGCAGTCATGTCCGTCCGTTCTGTCGGTTGTCAACTTCTACGGGCCGGTGGGACCGGTCCGTGGCCTGGTGGCCGGTGGTCGGCTCGCGCGGGGCGATCCGGCCGGGAAGGTCGGTCTCCGGGGTCAGTCGATGCTCGCGTCGTCGGGCGCGTGGTCCGATCCTTCCCCTGCGAACGAGTGGGCGATCATCCAGGAGGCGAACTTCGTGATCCGCGCGTCGATCACCAGCGGTCGCTGGCGCGGACCGTCCACCCAATCCTGCACCGCCTTGAGGTCGCCCACGGTGCGGACCGTGACCGCCTCGCAGCCGTACCCACGGGCGACGGCGGCGATGTCGGTCTCCGGGAACTCCACGATGTCCACGGGATGGCCCTCGGGACCGAAGTGGTGGACCTCGGCGCTGTACGCGTGGTCGTTGTATACGATCACCACGAGGGGGACGCCGGTGCGCACCGCGGTGTCGAGCTCGACGTGGCTCATCATGAACCCGCCGTCACCCACGCCGGCCACGGCGACCCGGCCGGGGGAGGCGAGGCCGGCGCCGATGGCGGTGGACAGGCCCAGGCCGATGGACTGGAAGGCCAGCGTGAGGCAGTAGCCCCGCTCGTCGGGGACGTCGAGGAACATCGCGGGGTAGCCGTTGAAGTTGCCACCGTCCGGGGCGAGCACGCGCTCTCGGGGCAGGATGTCGTCGAGCGCGATGCTCAGGGTGCGGGGGTCGATCAGCTCGTCGGTGCTGGTGTCCTCGTAGGGGACGTCCCGCCACCGGCGCTCGGTCGCGATGCGCTGCCGCAGCTCCGGCGTCCGCCAGGACGGCGAGGACCGCGGCCGGGACCGCAGCACCTCGGCGGTCGCCTCGGCCGTCGATCGCACGTCGCCCAGGACGCCGAGGTCGACCGGGAGATGTCTCCCGATGGCCTCGGCGTCCTCGTCCACCTGCACGACCGTCGCGCCGGGAGCGACCAGCTCGCCGTTGCGCAGTGTCCAGACGTTCAGCGACGCGCCCCAGCCGACGACGAGGTCGGCGGAGCTGATCAGCTCGGCGCTGAGCGGCGAGGAGAAGCCGCCGGAGACGTCGATGGACCATTCGTGGCCGGCGAACAGACCGCGCGCGACGGCCGACGTCGCCAGCAGCGCCCCGCCGAGCTCGCCGAGCTCGGCCAGGGCGTCACGGGCCCCGGCCAGGCGGGCGCCGCGGCCGGCGATGAAGACCGGCCGCTCCGCCGACCGCAGGAGATCGGCCAGCCGCTCGACCGACCGGGCGCCGGGCCCCACCGCGTCGAGTTCGGGCAGGGGGAGGACCGGCAGCGCGTCCGGCGGTACCTCGGCGTCCTGGATGTCGAGCGGCAGGTTCAGGACGACGGTTCGCCGGTCGACGGCGGCGCGGCGGTAGGCGTGCACGGCCTCCTGCACGGCAGTGCGCGGGGAGGTGATCGACTCGGTCGCGACGCCGAGACCGCGCAGGACGGCCGGCTGGTCGATGTGGAAGTTCGACAGCACGTTCCAGGTCGCCGTGTCGGCGGCGAGCACGAGCAGCGGGGTCCGGCTCTTCGCGGCCTCGGTGATCCCGGTGAGGGCATTGGTCAGGCCGCACCCCTGGTGCACGGTCACCGCGGCGACCCGCCCCGACGTGCGCGCCCACGCGTCGGCCATGATGGCCGCGCCGGCCTCGTGCCGCGTCGCGACGAAATCCGCCCCGGCGGCCACGAGGGCGTTGGTCACGTGGAAGTTGCCGCTGCCCACCACGCCGAAGACGTGGTCGACGCCCTGCCGGGCCAGTTCACGGCCGATCGCTTCCGCCACTCGCACGGTGCTGTTCCTCTCGACGGGGTGGAGGGGTGGTGCGGCCGGGCCGCCGCGCCCGGGTCGGTGCCCGGGCGCGGCGGGACCGGTCAGTCGCCGCAGATGAGGTCGTCGCCGGAGGGCGCCTCGTCGACGATGTCGTACTCCTCGAGGAAGCCCATCTGCTCGTCGATCGCGTCCTCCTTCAGCTCCGGCTGGAAGACCGGCAGACGCATCCGACTGGCGACCTCCGGGGGGATCCGCGTGTAGGTCGGGATGATCTCGCGCACCGCGTCCGGGTTGTCGCGGGCGTACTCGAGCGACTTGGTCATCGCCGCCGTGAACGCCTCCATCAGGTCCGGGTCCTCCTGGAAGGCCTGCTCGCTCGCCGCGTACGACCCGTTCGGGTACTCGGGGGCGAGGTCCGACTGGGGGGCGAAGACGACCTTGCCGCCCTGGTCGAGCACGGTGGTGACGAACGGCTCCGTGGCGAACCCGGCGTCGATCCGGTCGGCCGCGATGGCGGCGGGCACCTCGGGGAAGGGCACCTCGATCATGTTGACCGACTTCCAGTCCACGCCTTCCTTGTCCAGCGCGGCCTTGATCATCACCTCGGCGACACCGCCCAGCGCGTTGACGCCGATCGTCTTCCCCACGAGGTCGTCGGGCCCGTTGATCGGGCTGTCCCCGCCGGCGACGAGGACCTGCCAGTCGTCCTCGGGCGTGGTGCCGGTGGCGTCGCTGGAGGTGAGCACGCACACCGGCACGCCGCGTGCGGCGGCGATGCCGGCGGAGATGTAGCCGACGAAGCCGAAGTCGTAGTCGCCGGCCACCATGCCGGTGATGATCTCGTTGCCGCTCTGCAGCACGGTCGGCTCGACCTCGAGGCCCTCGTCCTCGAAGTAGCCCTCCTGCATGCCGAGGTACATGGCCGCGGCGTTGGCCGTGGGCAGGGTGCCGATCTGGATCTTCGTGATCTCGTCGGTGCCGCCTCCGCCGCCGCCTCCTCCGCCGCCGGTGTCTGCGTCGTCGCCGCCGCAGCCGGTGGCGGCGAGGGCGATCACGGCCAGGCCGGCAACCGCGGAGGTTGCGCGACGGGTGAGGGGACGGTGGCTCATCGGCTCTCCTCGATAAGGGGTGGTGCGACAGGTCGGGACGAAGGGGGACGGCGGTCCGGAGCTCCCGGGGCCGCCCTAGGCGGGCACCTCGGAGGGCTCGGGACGCATGATCGAGCGCCAGACGTAGCCGCGGAGGTGGGCGAACTCGGGGAGTTCCTTGGTCTCCACCTGGTCGCGCGGGCGGGGGAGGGGGATGTCGACGATCTCCTGGACGCGGGTCGGCGACGGCGTCAGGACGACGACCCGGTCGCTGAGGTACACCGACTCGTCGATGTCGTGCGTGACGAAGACGACCGTGACGCCGTACCGGGCCCGGAGCGCCAGCACGAGGTCCTCGAGGTCGGCACGCGTCTGCGCGTCCACCGAGGCGAAGGGCTCGTCCATGAGCAGGATCTCGGGTTGGTAGGCGAGCGCCCGGGCGATGGCCACGCGCTGCTGCATGCCGCCCGACAGCTGCCAGGGGTACTTCGCGCCCGCACCACCCAGGCCGACGGACTGCAGGGTGTCGGTCACCAGCCGCGACATCTCCGCCTTGGGGAGCCGGCGGTGCTTCAGCGGGAAGGCGACGTTCTGCTCCACGGTCATCCACGGGTAGAGCGACCGCGAGTAGTCCTGGAAGACCAGCGCCATCTTCTCGGGGGGACCGCTCACCTTCTCGCCGTCGAGGTAGACCGCACCGGAGGTGGGCGGCAGCAGCCCGGCGATCATCTTCAGCAGCGTCGTCTTGCCGGCCCCGGACGGGCCCACGATGCACACCAGTTCCCGCTGCTCGACGGTGAAGGTGAGGTCGTGGACCGCCTCGAAGGCACGCTTGGTGCCCTCCTGGTAGATCTTCTTGAGGTTCTCGACGCGCAACATTTCTGGGATACCTCCGCGGGTCAGCCGGCGCCGGCGCGGGCGCCGCGGTGCCAGCGCAGCACCCGGCGCTCGACGAGCAGGAAGAGGGCGTTGAGCACGTAGCCGAGGATGGCCAGCAGGAAGATGCCGGCCCACATCTGGGTGATGGCGTAGGTGCGCTGGGACTGCAGGACGAAGTAGCCGATGCCGTTGGTGCTGGCCACCATCTCCGAGACGACCATCATGATCACGGCGAGGGAGAGGCTCACCCGCGCGCCGGCGAAGATCTGCGGGGCCGCCGAGGGCAGCACGACGCGGAACAGGCGCTCCCGCCACGGGATCTGGAAGCTGCGCGCGGTCTCGCGCAGCGCGGGGTCCACGCCGGCCACGCCGTCGATGGTGTTGAGCAGCACCGGGAAGAGGCAGACGAAGGCGATGAGCGCCACCTTCATCTCCGGGCCGACGCCGAGGATCAGGATGCCGGCGGGGATGAGCACGGGCGCCGGGATGGCGCGCAGGAACTGCACGACGGGGTCGACCATCCGGCCCAGCGTGCGGGAGGACCCCAGGGCCACACCGATCACCACGGCGGCGACGACGGCGATCCCGTAGCCGGCGAACAGGCGGCCGAGGCTCGGGAGCACGTCGCTGGTGACCCGCTCGAACAGCCAGGTGTCGGCGAACGCCTTGAAGATGTCGAGCAGCGGCGGGAAGTAGAACGACGTGCTGTTCTCCGACACCACTGCCCACAGCGCCAGGAGGGCGATGGGTACGGCGACCTCGAGGCCGACCCCGAGCACCCGGGTCGGCCGGCTGGGCTCGGTCATCGGTTGCGCTCCCGCTGGGATGGGTGCCAGTGCAGCAGGCGCCGCTCGGCGGCGGACAGGGCGATGTTGAGGATCCAGCCGATGAGGCCCGTCACGATGATCAGGGCGTACATCGCCTCGACGGCGCCGCTCTGCCGGGCGATGTTGATCTGCTGTCCGAGCCCGGGCGCGCCGAGGACCATCTCGGCGGTGACCGAGAGGATCAGGGCCACGGCGGAGGAGATGCGCACGCCGGTGACGATGTAGGGCATCGCGCTCGGCAGCACCACCCGCCACAGTCGCTCGGGGACCCTGATGCCGAAGGAGCGTGCCGTCTCCATGCCGACCGGGTCGACGTCGCGGACGCCGTAGAGCGTCTGCAGCAGGATCGGCCAGGTGGCCGCGAAGGCGGCGAGGAACCACTTGCTCTCGATGCCGGCACCGAAGACGAGCGCCGCGAGCGGGATCAGCGCCACCGAGGGCACCGGGCGGAGGAACTCCACGATCGTCCGGGTGGACATGAACAGCAGGAAGACCGATCCGATGACGATGCCGAGCGGCAGCGCGATCAGCACCGCCGTCCCGAGCCCGAGGGCCCAGCCCTGCAGTGTCTGCGCGACCGGCTCCCAGAGGGACCCGTCGGCGACCGAGTCGAACAGAGCGCCGAACATCGCCGACGCGGGTGGGAGGAACTGCCGGTCGACGAGGCCGATGCGGGGGGCGATCTCGAAGATCAGGATCGCCACTGCGACGCCCAGGAGGGGCAGCCCCCAGTCGCGACCGCGGCGGCGCCCGGGCGGTGCCGGTTCGGACGGCCGGACGGCCGTCGGTGCCGGCGCCCAGGCGTTCTCCGTCGCCTGGTCGTCGGAGGCGGGGCCGGGGGGTTCCTCCTGGCCCACCATGGCTCCGTGCCGGGGTGACGACGCGCTGGGGGAGCCTGCGTGCCGGCTGGAGCTGGTCACGTTCCTCCCCCCTGGGGACGGCACTGCGGTCGAGCAGCTGAGCTGCCGGTTCGTGCTGGTCCCGGTGTCGGTCCTCGTTCGGGCACCGGTCCTCCGGAACCGCCCGGGCATGCGCGGGCGGGGAGTCGCGTGCGCCACTTCCCTCGGAAACCGTAGGGCGCGGATATGGCCTGCGACACAGCAAAATGGTGCTCCCGTCTCGCCGATCCGGCACGCGGGAGCACGCCGGATGACTCGCACGCCGGGTCAATTGACGTACGACCCCGGGACGTCTCCCGGAGCCGTCCTGCGCGGGCCGGGACGAGGCCGTTACCGTGGCGCGCGGTGGCCGCCGTGCCATCGCTCCCGGGTACCCCGATCCGGCGGACCCGTCCTCGTCTCGAGGCCGCCGGACCGCTCGCAGCGGCGCGCGACTCCGCGCGGGAGGAGGGCGGAATGGCGTCTCGGTCGACGGCTGCGGGCCGGACCGCGGCCGGTCCCCGCGACGACACCACCGCGTGGGCGGCCGTGGTCAGCCTCATGGTCGCCGGCGTCGTGGCGGCCGCGCAGATCGGCAAGGCGTCCGCCGCCCTGCCGGTCCTGCAGGACGAGTTCGGGCTGAGCTCTGCCGGGGCGGCCTGGTACCTCTCCTTCGTCAGCATGCTCGGCGCGGTGGGTGGCGCCGTCCTCGGCTGGCTGGGACAGGCGTTGGGCTTCCGGCGGCAGGTGCTCCTGGGGCTGCTCGCCATCGTGCTGACCAACGTGGGCGGCGCGGCCGCGGGTTCGGCCGGGTGGCTGCTGGCGGCCCGGGTCGGCGAGGGAGTCGGCTTCGTCCTGGTGGTCCTGGCCGCGCCGGGGCTGCTGCCCGAGATGGCCGCCCCGGACCGACGCCGGCTGGTGATGGGCGCCTGGGGCATCTACATGCCCCTGGGTGCCGGCCTGGCCACGCTGCTCGTGCCCTCGGCGATCGCCCTGGTCGGCTGGCGGGGCGCCTGGCTCGTCGACGCGGCGGTGACCGCCGGCGTGCTGCTGGCTGTGGCCCTCCGGGTTCCGCCGGCCCCGGCCCGGCGCCTGCAGGGTGCAGGCGGGCTGCTCCCGGCGTTCCGCTCACCGGGAGTGCTGTGCCTGGCGGTTCTGTTCGCGCTCTACGCCGGCCAGTGGCTGGCCGTGGTCGGGCTGCTCCCCACGATGCTGGTCGACGGCGGCCTCCCGCTCGCGGCGGCCGGGCTGGTCACCGCGTTCGTCTTCCTCGCCAACGTGCCCTCGAACCTGTTCGGCGCGTTCCTGCTCCACCGCGGGGTGAGCCGGTGGGGGCTGTTCGTGGCGGGCGGGGGCTGGATCATCCTGACGGTGTGGGCGGTGCACGATCCGGGGCTCCCGCTCGGGGTGCGCATCGGCTCCGCCGTGGCGTTTTCCCTCGTCGTCGGGATCATCCCGTCCGCCCTGTTCGGCGGCGTGACCGTGATGTCGGCCGGCACCGCCTCGGCGGGTGCGGCGGTCGGCCTCCTCATCCAGGGCTCGAGCGTCGGCCAGCTGTTCGGCCCTCCGCTCGTGGTGGGGGTCGGCGCCGCGGTCGGCTCGTGGACGGGCCGCCCCGCGATCCTGAGCTGCATGGCCGCACTGATCGTCGTCGCGGGGCTGCTCTACCGGCGCCTGGAGCGCCCCATCGCGCCCGTTCCGGGCGGCGGCCAGGGCGGTCGGGAACCGTGAGGCGGATTGTTGACACTCTTGCTGACAATCTCCTAGCGTCGTCGGTGCGGAACGGTCCGGGAGGGGGAGGCGGAGTGGGAGCAGCGGCACGCCACTCCGCCGAGCAGGCGCTCCGCGCGGCGATCTCCCGCGGTGACCTGTCCCCGGGACATCGCCTGGTCGAGGCCGACCTGGCCGGGCTGCTCGCGGTCAACCGCAGCAGCGTCCGCTCGGCCATCGACGCGCTCATCTCCGAAGGTCTGGTCGAGCGGATCCCGCATCGGGGGGCGCGTGTCCGGGTGGTGTCCACCGACGAGGCGGTCGCCATCACCGAGGCCCGGATGGCGCTCGAGGCACTGATCGCCCGCAAGGCAGCCGAGCGGGTGACCGCCGCCCAGGCCGATCGCCTCACGACCCAGCTCGCCGCCCTGGGCGGCGCGCTCGACGCCGGTGACCTCCTGAAGTACTCGGCGCTGATCCAGCGGCTGCACGAGCTGGTCCGCGACGTCGCCGCCCAGCCGGTGGCGGCCGGCCTGGTCGACCGGCTGCAGGCCCAGCTGGTCCGTCACCAGTTCCAGCTGTCGCTGCGGCCCGGGCGGCCGCAGGTCAGCCTCCGCGAGCTCACCGCCCTGGTCGAGGGGATCGTCGCCCGCGACCCCGACCGGGCCGAGGCCGCCGCCGTCACGCACTTCCGCAGCGTCATCGCCGCGCTGTCCGAGCCGACCCCCGGAGGCCATGCATGAGGACCGTCGTCGTCACCGATCCACCGCGCGCCGACGCGGCAGACGCCGAGCAGCTCGGCGGGTTCGGCGTCGCCACCGTGCACGAGGCACTCGGCCGGGTCGGCTACCTGGGCCCGGAGTTCCGGCCGGCCTGGCCCGGCGCCCGTATCGGCGGCACCGCCGTCACGGTGCTCTGCTGGCCGGGGGACAACCTGATGATCCACGTCGCCGTGGAGCAGTGCCGGCCCGGCGACGTGCTCGTCGTCGCGACGAACTCGGCGTCCACGGACGGGCTGTTCGGCGAGCTGTTCGCCACCGCGCTGGCCCACCGCGGCGTGCGCGGGGTGGTGCTCGCGAGCGGGGTCCGTGACGTCGCGGAGCTGCAGGAGATGGGCTTCCCGGCCTGGTCCCGGGCGGTCAGCGCCCAGGGCTCGGTGAAGGCGACAGCCGGAGCGGTGAACGTCCCCGTGGTGCTCGGTGGCCAGACGATCGCCCCCGGGGACGTCGTGGTCGCCGACGACGACGGCGTGATGGTGGTGCCGCGGGCCGACGTGCCCCGTGCGCTCACCGCGTCCCGGGCACGCATCGACAAGGAGGCGGCCAGCCGGGCCGCCTTCCAGCAGGGCGAGCTGGGCCTGGACCGCTACGGCCTGCGCGACAAGCTGCCCGACTTCGGCATCGAGTACGTCCCCTACGAGAAGTGGGCGGAGGATCAGCGGTGAGCCGACCTGGGAGCTACGACGAGACCGGGATCCGCTGCACCATGCTGCGCGGTGGCACGTCGCGCGGCCTGTACTTCGAGGCGCAGGACCTCCCGGCCGACCCGGCCGCGCGCGACGACCTCCTGCTGCGGCTCATGGGCACGCCCGACCCCCGGCAGATCGACGGTCTGGGCGGGGCGACAACGCTGACCAGCAAGGTGGCCGTGGTGTCGCCGTCCGACGACCCCGACGTCGACGTCGACTACCTCTTCCTCCAGCTCGGCGTCGACCAGGCGACCGTCAGCGAACGGCAGAACTGCGGCAACATCCTCGCCGGGGTCGGCCCGTTCGCGGTGGAGCGGGGCCTCGTGCCGGCCGCGGACGGGGAGACCAGCGTGCGCATCCGCATGGTCAACTCCGACAGCGTCGCGGTCGCCACCTTCCCCACCCCGGGTGGCCGGGTGGAGTACCGCGGCGACGTCGCGATCGCCGGCGTCCCCGGGACGGCCGCGCCGGTCGTCCTCGCGTTCACCGACACCGAGGGATCGGCCACCGGCGCGCTGCTGCCCACCGGGCACGTCCACGACACCGTCGAGGGCATCGAGGTGACCTGCGTCGACAACGGCATGCCGGTCGTGCTCGCCTTGGCGGAGTCGTTCGGGCTGACCGGTTACGAGTCGCACGACGATCTCGCGTCGGATGCCGCGCTGCTCCAGCGGATCGACGCGTTCCGGCGCAAGGCCGCCGAGCTGATGGGCATGGGCGACGTCTCGTCGTCCTCCGTCCCGAAGACGGTGCTGCTGGCTCCCGCCCGCGACGGCGGGCAGGTCTGCACGCGCTCGTTCATCCCGGTGCAGCCGCACACCTCGATCGGCGTCCTGGGCGCGGTCAGCGTCGTCACGGGCATGCTGCTGCCGGGCGCGGTCGGCCACGAGCTGACCCAGGACTGGCCGAAGGACACCTCGCAGGTCGACGTCGAGCACCCGACAGGTCACCTGCTCGTCGACGTGGTGGTCGACGGCTCGGTCACGCCGCCGCGCGTCGTCCGCTCGGGCGTCGTCCGCACCGCCCGCAAGCTCTTCGACGGCACCGCATTCCCGCGGGCCTGACCGCATCCCCCTACACGACTCGAAGGAGGCCTCCGTGCCGCCGCTGCACGACATCGCCCACCTCGCCCACGTCGAGGTGCTCACCCACAAGCCCGAGGAGAGCCTCGACTTCTTCGTGCGCTACCTCGGCCTGACCGAGAACGGCTCGGACGGCGACTCGGTGTTCCTGCGCGCGTGGGACGACTACGAGAACGCGACGATCAAGCTCACGGCCTCATCTCAGCCCGGCGTGGGCCGGACCAACTTCCGCGCGAGCAGCCCCGAAGCGCTGGAGCGCCGGGTGGCCGCCATCGAGGCGACCGGCCTCGGCAAGGGGTGGCAGGACGGCGACCCCGGCTACGGGCCGGTGTACGTCTTCACCGACCCGGACGGCCACGAGATGGGCGTCTACTACGAGAGCGAGTGGTTCAAGCCGGAGGGCGACCTCAAGCCGGCCCTGAAGAACCAGGCCTCGGCCTACCCGGGCCGCGGGGTCAGCGTGCGGCGGATCGACCACATCAACTACCTCGGCGTCACCCCGAAGGAGAACCGGGACTTCTTCGTGGACGCCATGGGGGCGATGGTCACCGAGCAGATCGTCTTGGACGACGGAACGGTCGCCGGCACCTGGACGACCTTCACGAACAAGGGCTACGACGTCGTCTGGAGCAAGGACAACACCGGCACGTCGGGCCGGCTGCACCACCTGTCCTTCGCCGTCGACAGCCGGGACGACGTCATCCGGGCCGCCGACCTGGCGCTCGAGCACGGCATCCACATCGAGACCGGCCCGCACAAGCACGCGATCCAGCAGAGCTTCTTCCTCTACGTCTGGGAGCCGGCCGGCAACCGGATCGAGCTGGACAACCCGGCCGCCCGGCTCGTCCTCGCGCCGGACTGGCAGTCCGTGGACTGGACCGAGGCCGAGCGCGCCAAGGGCCAGGCCTGGGGCCTGAAGACCATCGAGACCTTCCACACCCACGGCACGCCGCCGGTCCAGCAGTGACCCCGCGCATCGCCGTCCTCGGGCTGGGGGAAGCGGGGTCGGAGATCGCGCGCGATCTCGTAGCGGCGGGCGCCGACGTGCGCGGCTACGACCCGAAGCCGATCTCGGTCGAGGGCGTGCAGCCGCGGGGCAGCGAGGCCGACGCGGTGGCCGACGCCGATCTCGTGCTCAGCGCGAACAGCTCCCACGACGCCATGACCGCGCTGGAGAATGCCCTGCCCGCCCTCTCCGCCGGCACGCTCTGGGCCGACCTCAACACCGCCAGCCCGGGACTGAAGAAGGCGCTCGCCGACCGGGCGGCCGAGCGCGACGTTCCCGTGGTCGACGTGGCGCTGATGTCCCCGGTGCCGGGTAAGGGGCTGCGCACGCCGATGCTGGTCTCCGGGGAGGCGGCCGACCGCTACGTCGAGGTCCTCGGAGTTCTGGGTGCCGACGTTGCGGTGCAGCCGGGACCGGTGGGCACGGCGATCTCCCGCAAGCTGCTGCGCAGCGTGTTCTACAAGGGGCTGGCCGCCGCCGTCGTCGAGGCGTTGCGCGGGGCGGAGGCGGCCGGCTGCGCGGACTGGCTGCGCGGCAACATCGCCGCCGAGCTGGCGGGCTTCGACGAGCGCACCGTCGACCGGTTGGTCGACGGCACGCACACGCACGCCCGCCGGCGGGCCGACGAGATGGCCGCCGCGACCGAGCAGCTGGAGGAGCTCGGTGTCCCGGCCCGGGTCGCCGCGGCCGCGCGCGACCTCCTCGTCGAGCTGCGCGACGGCGGGGGGAGGGGCCTCCGCGCCGTCGCCGAGGTCGCCACGGACGCCCCCGAGCGCTACGCGAAGCAGCTGGTCAGCCATCTCGGCCGGCGGTTGACCTGGGAGACCGACGGGGACACCTCGCGGGCGGCGATCGGTGCAGGGCTCGGCACCGTCGCCGTCGGGACGGGCGTGCTGACCCTGCGGGCCGAGGCGCCGGACGCGGAGACCCTCGAGCGCATCCAGCACGTGCTCGGCAGTCACCTGGAGCGCTTCGGCCAGCGGAACGAACTGACCGTCACCTGGCGTGGGGAGCGACCGTGATCATCGACTGCCACGGGCACTACACCACCGCCCCTGCCTCGCACACCGCCTGGCGGGAGGAGCAGGTGGCGGCCTGGGAGGCGGGCACGACGGCGCCGGCCTACCCCTCGATCAGCGACGACGAGATCCGCGAGACCATCGAGGCCAGCCAGCTGCGGCTGATGGACGAGCGGGGCATCGACGTCACGCTGTTCTCCCCGCGGGCGTCGGCGATGGCCCACCACGTCGGCGACGCCGCCGTCAGCGCGGAATGGGCCCGCCGGTGCAACGACCTCGTCCACCGGGTGGCCACCCTGTACCCGGGGCGCTTCGTGCCGGTGGCCCAGCTGCCGCAGTCGCCCGGGGCCGACCTCGCGGCGTCGGTCGCCGAGCTGCGCCGGTGCGTCGCAGAGCTCGGGTTCGTCGGCTGCAACCTCAACCCCGACCCCAGCGGCGGCTTCTGGACCTCACCTCCGCTGACCGATCGCGGCTGGTACCCCCTCTACGAGGCCGCGATCGAGCTGGACGTGCCGGCGATGGTGCACGTCTCCGCGTCGGCCACCCCGGTGTTCCACGGGACGGGGGCGTACTACATCAACGCCGACACGACGGCCTTCATGCAGCTGGTGCAGGGAAACCTCTTCGGCGACCTCCCCGAGCTGCGCCTGGTGATCCCGCACGGCGGGGGAGCGGTGCCCTACCACTGGGGCCGGTACCGCGGGCTGGCCGACATGCTGAAGCAGCCGCCGGTGGAGTCGAACGTCATGGGCAACGTCTTCTTCGACACCTGCGTCTACCACCAGCCCGGGATCGACCTCCTGCTGGACGTCATCGACGTCCCCAACATCCTGTTCGGCTCGGAGATGGTGGGGGCGGTCCGCGGCATCGACGAGCGGACGGGTCACCACTACGACGACACCCGCCGGTACATCGAGGCCGCATCCGAGAAGGGCACGCTCCCCGACGAGGCCCGCGCGGCCGTGTTCGAGCACAACGTCCGCCGCGTCTACCCCCGGCTGTCCGGGGCACTGGCGGGGTGAGGCGGTTCCCCGGGGGTCAGATCGTCTCGGGAACCCGCAGGTGGGCGATCGCGACGTCGTACTCCGCGGAGTCCACGACCTCGAGGCCCATCGCCGGGGCGAACTCCTCCCGGAACTCCCGCGCCCCCTCGGTCGCCTCCTCGAGGTGCGCGCGGCTGTCGTAGGACACCGCGGCGACGGTGAGCCCCTCGTTCCGGCGCACCATGACGCTGACGCTGCAGAACCCCGGCAGGTCGTCGAGCTTGGGCATCAGCGACAGGCGGACGGCGTCGACCGCGCGGTTGACCCCGTCGGGCGGCGTGCGGAGCCAGGTGACGCGCGAACGGGCACCCCCCGGGGCCTCCGGCACCCGGTGCATCGCGGCGATCTCCCACTCCTCCAGGTCCGGCGCGCCCCCGAGGATCTCGGCGGTGCGCTCCGCGTACGGGCCGACCGCCTCCCGGCTGGCGCGCATCGCCGCCTCGTCCCGCCAGGACGTCGTGACGATGCAGCGGCCCGTGGCGTGGTCGGTCAACATCGACAGCCCCACGCAGCCGTCCATCGCCTGGAACGCCGGCATCGCCTCGTCGCGCACGTAGGCGGTGGTCGCGTCCACCGACTCGGGCTTGCCGTGGATGGTCGTGGATCGGGCGTACATCTCGGCCACTCGTCCTCCAGTGCTCGTCGTCATCGGCGCTGTTCGGCGGCTCGGCCGAGCGCGCCGGAGTGAGCTCGCTCGCGGGGCCGGGCGACACGGCCGGGCGCCGGGACGCCCCCGGCGTGAACCACGGCAGACGCGCCGCACCACGTTCGTACCCGAGCCGAGAGCTGGTATCCCGAGACAAATGTCGTCCCGCCCCTGGGACATCCGGGCCTGTGGCGCCCGTGACCGGCTTGCAGCTGGGCGACCCGTTCAGCGCGCTGGTCGAGTGGGTGGAGAACGGCAAGGCGCCGGACACTCTCGACGCCCGCACCGCCGCGGGGGCCACCCGGCCCGTCTGCGCCTACCCGTTCGTGGCGCAGTGGACGGGCCACGGCGACTCCGCCGACGGCAGCACCTACCGCTGCGTGCCCGCGACGCGGATGGAGCTGCGGCAGCCCTGACGGCCAGGCACGGGAGGACCCGGTCCCGGCCACCGCGGCGCATGCCCCGTGGCCGGGACCGGGGTCCGTTCCGCGTAGGAGGCGACGCGTGGCTAGTCGCCGACCGCCCGTGTGCCGAACATGAGCACTCGCCGCTCGAGGTCGTAGTAGACGTCCGAGCTCGCGTGCAGCCAGTCGAACAGGTTATCCGCGTCCTCGGCATTCACGGCCAGGACGTGCTCGTCGGCGCCGTTGTCCAGGATGAGCTGGAACGTGTACTGCCCGCCTTTGCCGGACTCGCGGTGGGCGAAGGTGGGCTGCCAGTGGGTGACCTTGCGGACCTTGATCTGCTGAGGGCTTACGGTCATCGCGGTTCCTCCCCTCGGGGATGTCGGCGACGTTCCCGCCTGGAGGCGGGGAAACGCGTACCGACGACGTTGTGGAGGCCCCAGTGTCCAGCCCGACCGACCAGCCGAGAACCCCGCAGCGCGCCGTCGACGTCTCGGATCCGCCTTTCCGCGCCGACCACGTCGGCAGCCTCCTGCGTCCCGACCGCCTGCTCGCGGCGCGTGACCATCGCACCGCCGGGCGGATCGACGACGCCGAGCTGCGCGCGATCGAGGACGAGGCGATCGCCGACGCCGTCCGCATGCAGCGCGACATCGGCCTGCGCACCGCGACCGACGGCGAGTTCCGCCGGGCCGCCTGGCACATGGACTTCATCTACGCGATCGCGGGCATCAGCCGCGTAGAGGGCGAAGGCCGGGTCGTGCACTTCAAGAACGCCGACGGCTCGATCGACTGGGCCCCCGCCGGACTGCACGTCGACGGGCCGCTCTCGATCGACGAGCCGATCTTCGGCGACCACTTCGCCTACCTGCAGAGCGTCGCCTCGCCGGAGCAGACGCCGAAGCTGACGATCCCCTCGCCGTCGATGGTCCACTACCGCGGCGGGGCGGCCGCCATCGATCCGGCCGTCTATCCCGACGAGGACGCGTTCTGGGCAGCGCTGTCGGCGGCCTACGCTTCGCAGATCCGGGGCGTCGCTGCGCTCGGCTGCAGGTACCTCCAGCTGGACGACACGAGCCTGGCCTACCTGAACGACCCGGCGCAGCGGGCCGAGATCGCGGCGCAGGGCCGCGATGCCGAGCACCTCCACGAGCGCTACATCCGCCAGGTCAACGCGGCCCTGGCCGGCCGGCCGGAGGGGCTCACCGTCACGACGCACCTGTGCCGGGGGAACTTCCGCTCCTCCTGGGTCGCCGAGGGCGGCTACGACTTCGTCGCCGAGGCGCTGTTCGGCTCGCTGGACGTGGACGCGTTCTTCCTCGAGTACGACGACGCCCGCTCCGGCGGCTTCGAGCCGCTGCGGTTCGTGCCGCCGGGCAAGCGCGTCGTCCTGGGCCTGGTGACGACCAAGCGGGCAGAGCTCGAGCGCAAGGACGACCTCAAGCGGCGCATCGACGAGGCGGCGAAGTACGTGCCGCTGGAGCAGCTGTGCCTGTCCCCGCAGTGCGGGTTCTCCTCCACCGTCGAGGGCAACGCGCTCACGCGCGAGGACCAGATCGCGAAGCTGGAGCTGGTCGTCGAGACCGCGGCGGAGGTCTGGGGGTGATCCGGCGTCGGCCTACGACGATTGTCGCGGCCTGGTTCACACCTCCCGCCGGCGGGGAGCGGTCATCTGCGGTATTCAGTGCGCCCCTCCTGTGCGTAAGTTCACAGGGGCACCGTCCCCGACCCGCTGACGTGGTCGTCTGCCACGGGGGCGGCGGGAACGACCAGCTGCGGCCGACCGACCGGCCGGCGACCGATCCGTTGGAGGAGGCGCAATGACGCGGCCCGCAGACGCTCAGCACGGCGTCCTCGTGCTGTCCTGCCAGGATGCGCCGGGCATCGTGCACGCGGTGTCCGGGATGCTCGTGCAGGAGAAGTGCACGATCGTGGAGAGCCACCAGTTCGACAGCCTGACGAGCGGGATGTTCTACATGCGCGTCGAGTTCGCGCACTCCGACGGCTCGCCGCTCGACTTCCCCCACCTGTGCCGTGCGTTCGAGGAGACGGCCCAGCGGTTCGGCATGAACTGGCGGCTGCGCGACGCCGCCGAGCGGCAGCGGGTGCTCATCATGGTCAGCCAGTACGCGCACTGCCTCAACGACCTGCTGTTCCGCAATTCGATCGGCGAGCTCAACATGGACGTCGTCGCCATCGTCTCCAACCACGAGGTCCTGAAGGGCATCGCCGACTTCTACGGCGTTCCCTTCCACCACATCCCGGTCACCCGGGACACGAAGCCCGAGGCGGAGGCGGCCCTCCTCGACATCGTGCGCGAGAAGGAGGTCGAGCTGGTCGTCCTGGCGCGCTACATGCAGATCCTGTCCGACGACCTGTGCCGGCAGCTCGAGGGCCGGGCCATCAACATCCACCACTCGATGCTGCCGAGCTTCAAGGGCGCCCGCCCGTACCACCAGGCGCACGCCCGCGGCGTCAAGTTCATCGGCGCGACCGCCCACTACGTCACCGGTGACCTGGACGAGGGCCCGATCATCGAGCAGGAGATGCTGCGCGTCGACCACTCGTCCAGCCCGGAGCAGCTCGCCGCCCGCGGCCGGGAGGCCGAGACCCGGGCGCTGGCGCACGCGGTCCGCTGGCACACCGAGAACCGGGTCATCATCCACGGGAACCGCACCGTCGTCTTCGAGTGACCGGCGGGCGCCCTGCCCGTCCGGGTCACTGCGCGAGGTAGCCGCCGTCGATGACCAGCTCGGAGCCCGTCATGAAGCTCGACTCGTCACTGGCGAGGAAGAGCGCGCCGTAGGCGATCTCCTCCGGCCGGCCGGCCCGCCCCATGGGCGTCTGGCCGACGACGTACTCGTTGACGGTCGGGTCCTGGGCATCCGTCAGCGGGGTGGCGATGAACCCGGGATGCAGCGAGTTGACCCGGACGCCGGTCTGCGCGTGGGTGATCGCGGCGTTCTTCGACATGTTCCGGACCGCGCCCTTGGTGGCGTGGTACGCGTGCGCCCCCGCGACCGCCGCCGATCCCCAGATGGACGAGACGTTGATGATGGAGCCGCCGCCCTGTCGCAGCATGTGCGGGATCACGGCCCGCATGCCGAGCCAGGTGCCGGTCTGGTTGACCGCCACGACCTCGTTCCAGTCCTCGACCGTGAGCTCGTGCACGGCCTCGTACTTGATGATGCCGGCGTTGTTGGCCAGCACGTCGATGTGGCCGTAGCGGTCGATGACGCGGCCCACCACCTCGTCCCAGGCGGCGGCCTGGGCGACGTCGAGCTGGGTGTACTCCAAGCCGTCGACGTCCATGGTGTACTCCGCCTTCTCCCCGCGGCTCGTGGCGACGACGGTGGCGCCCTCCCGGGCGAAGACCTCGGCGATCGAACGGCCGATGCCCCGTCCCGCGCCGGTGACGATGGCGACCTTTCCCTGCAAGCGGTTCATGAGTGCCTCCTGACGGGACCGGTGTGCCCTGGCCGGTGGTGATCCGGACGGACGGGGACGACGCTGTCGGCCGCGCCTCCGCCGGGTCGGGCCACGGCGTCAGGCCGGTTCCTCGACCGGCACGGGTTCCCGCCCGCCTCTCCACGGGTGCCACGAACTGCGGCGCCGTCCGTGCGGCGAGCCTCCGGGATGGGGGGAGGAGGGAGCTGACTCACTTTGACGCACTCTGCGCCGGCGTCACACGAGCTGCTGCCCGCCGTCCACGTCGTACGTGCCGCCGGTGAGCGCGGTGTTGGTCATCAGGTGGACGGCGAGGGCCGCCACGTCGACCGGCTGTACGACGCGGCCGATGGGCAGCGTGGCCCGCAGCTCGGCGCGGCGGGCGTCGAGGTCGGGCCCGAGGATCCGGGCCGACAGCGGGGTGTCCACGAAGCCGGCGGCGATGAGGTTGACGCGGACGGGCGCGATCTCGAGGGCGAGGTTCGCGACCAGGGCCGGCATGGCGGCCGTCAGCGCGCCGATCAGGCTGAGCCCGACGCCTCTCCGGCGGCCGCCGGTCCCGCCCATGAACAGCAGCGTGCCTCCGGGGCGCACCCTGCCGATGGCCGCACGCGCGATCCGCATCGGCAGCCACAGGTGCTCGTCGACGTCCCGCTCCGCCCGGCCGAAGTCGAAGGAGGCCAACGGCGCGTAGTAGGGGCCGCCGCCGGTGGTCAGCACGTGGTCGACGGGACGGGGGAGGTCCTGGAAGAACCGGTCGAGACGGACCGGGTCGGTGGCGTCGAAGGCCGAGGTCGCCACGGGGTCCAACTCGTCAGCGGCATCGCGCAGCCGGCCGGGATCCCGTCCCGTGAGGACGACGTCCGCACCGGCGGCGCGGGCGAGCCGGGCGGTCGCCAGGCCGATGCCGGCGGTGCCGCCGATGAGCACGACCGTCTGCCCGAGCAGTTCGGGGTCGCGGACGGGCGCGGAGGGCGCCCGCGTCGCGGTCACGGCCTCTCCGGGGAGGTTCCGGCAGGCTCGCGGAGCGGCAGGGCGCACCCGTGGATCAGCGGCGCCGGAGGCAGCTGGGGAACCGCCGTGCGGGAGTCGGTGACGAACAGTCCGCTCACGACGGCGGCGCCGACGCTGAGCCCGGCCATGACGAGCATCGCCGGCCGGTACCCGCCGGAGAGGGCAGCACCGAGCTCGCCGCCCGCGGCGCCGATCAGTGCGGGCACCAGTGCGACCGTAAGGAGCCCGCCGACGCGGGCGGCGGCGTCGTTGATCGCCGAGGCCTCCCCGAGGTCATCGTCGCTGACCGCGGCGAGCACCGAGGCGGTCAGCGGCGCGACGATGAGTCCGAGCCCCAGCCCCCACGCCAGCGCGCCGGGCAGGACCCCGCCGATGAAGCTGTCGCCGGGCGCGAGCATGGACAGCCAGACGAGCGCGCCGGCGAGGGCGAGGCTGCCGCCGACCATCAGACGGCGCGGTCCGACCCGGGAGACCAGGCCGCCGACGACGGGGGAGAGCAGCAGGAAGACCGCCGACGCCGGGATGAGCACCGCGCCGGCCGCCGCGGCGCTGTAGCCCAGCTGCAGCTGGCACTGGAGGACCAGCAGGTAGCCGGACGCGGCGAGCGCCCCGTACTGCAGGACGGTGGTCGTGTTGACGGCGACGAACTGGCGCGAGCCGAACAGCGACAGGCGCAGCATCGGATTGCGCTGCCGCCGCTCCGCGGGCACGAGGAGAGCCAGACATGCCAGGCCGACCACTCCCGAGACCAGCACGGGGACGCTGAGCCAGCCCATCGACGGGCCGGCGGTCAGCGCGTAGATGACGCCCCCGAGCCCGACGGCGGTGAGCGTCGCACCGGCGACGTCCACGTCGAGCGGCCGTCCGGAGCTGCCCACCTCGGGGACGTGCCGGAGCACCCAGAGGGCGGCGAGGACGAGCGGGAAGTTGAGCAGGAACAGGTACCGCCACGACGCCTGGTCGACCAGCCAGCCGCCGGCGTAGGGACCCACGGTCATGCCGAGGGTGGCCAGCCCTGCCCAGACGCCGATGCCCCGTGCACGGTCCGCGACGCGGAGCGTGCCGTTGAGCAGGGCGAGGCTGCTGGGCACGACCAGCGCCCCGCCCGCCCCCTGCACCAGCCGGGCCGCGATCAGGGTGCCGGTGGTCGGTGCGACCGCGCACAGCAGCGAGGCGGCGAGCATCACCGACAGCCCGGCGACCAGGACCCGTCGCCGCCCGAAGTGGTCGATCAGGGCACCCGAGAGCAGCAGCAGGGAGGCCGCGGTCAGCAGGTAGCCGGTCACCACCCACTGGACGCCGACGACGCCGGCCTGCAGATCGCGTGCGATGGCCGGAACCGCGACGTTGACGACGCTGGCGTCGAAGAAGGCGACGCTCGAGGCCAGGACAGTGGTGCCGATGAGCGCGGCGCCCGCGCTGCTCCTCAGCACGACGAGCGGGTGCTGGTCGTCCCGGCGCGGGACGGATGTGCCGGGCTCGTTGCGCGTGCCGTGGAAGGCCTTCATCGTCCTGCCCGTCGAGGTCGGTGCCGTCAGCGGCCCGGCAGGCGCTGCGTGATCTCCTGCAGGACCCAGCCGTTGCCGTCCGGGTCGCTGAAGACGGCGTGGGATGAGTAGCTCGTCCCGTCCGGGTCCCGCCCCGGCTGCCGGACGCTCGGCTCGTCGGGGTGGAAGCGCCCGGCCGCGCCGTGGAAGACCTCGCTGACCGGGGCGCCGTGCTCGACGAGGTCGGCGCGGGCGGCCTCGATGTCGTCGGTGGCGAGCAGCAGCCCCTGCTGCGAGCCGGGCGTCATCGACGAGACGCCGGTGCCGAAGCTGATCGAGCACGCCGATCCCGGCGGGGTGAGCTGCACGATGCGGAAGTCCTCGCCGGCGACGATGTCGGCGTCCTCGCGCCACCCGAGGCCCTTGTAGAACTCCTTGGAGCGGTCGACGTCGGAGACGGGGAGGATGACGACCTCGAGTTTCAGGTCCACGGGGACCTCCTGGATCGGGGGAGCGTTTCCGGGCGGGGTGCCGGCGCGACCACCGTGCCGCGTGTGCGCGGTCGCTCGCGCCAGGGAGATCCCCTGGCCCCGTCGCCCCGGCCCGCCCCCGTCCCGCGGCGGAGTCGCCAGGTGGCACGCGGGGGCGAACCAGGGGGTGTCCCTGGGGCGATCCCGTCCCGGCGCCGCCAGAGTCGACGGGACGGACATGTGCCCCGCGTTCTTCCGGCCGACGTGTCCGGGCCGGTCGCCGGGCGTCGGCGGCCGCCGGCGAGACGAGAGGCGGTCCTGTCATGCGTCCGGACATCACCCCCGGCGGCGTCTTCCCCGACTACCAGCTGCCCGACCACACGGGCACCGTGCGGACGCTCACCGAGTTGCAGGGAGCCGACCCACTGATCCTCACGCTGGCGCGCGGCCACTACTGCCCGAAGGAGCACCAGCAGCATCTGGAGCTGGCGGCGTTCCAGTCGAAGATCGCCGTGGCGTACACGCGGATCGTCACGATCTCCACCGACGACCACCACACGCTGCAGGAGTTCCGCGCATCCGTCGGCGCCCACTGGCCGTTCCTGTCCGACCCCGGCCGGATCGTGCAGAAGGACCTGGACATCCAGGAGTACACCGACCCCGGGAACGACCCGATGATCCCGCACACGCTGGTCCTCAAGCCGGGGCTGGTCATCCACTCCGTCTACAACGGCTACTGGTTCTGGGGCCGCCCGTCGGTCGACGACCTCTGGCGCGACCTGCGCGCCGCCTCGGCCGAGATCCGTCCGGACTGGGACCTCAGCACGCCGGGACTCCGCGAGGCGTGGGCCGCCGGCGACTGGTCGTCCTTCCACGGATGGGACCGGCGCTCACGGAACCTCGCCGTGCTCTGAGGAGGTGCGCCGACGTCGTCAGGTGGCGATGCGCTCGACCTCCGGCAGGGAGCGGCGCAGTTCCCGGCGGGTGCTGATCCCCAATTTGGCGAAGATCTTGCGGAGGTGCCACTCGACCGTCCGGGGGCTGACGAACAGCTCGGCGCCGATCTCGGGATTGGTGAGCCCGTGCGCGGCCAGCCGGGCGATGTGCGCCTCCTGGGAGGTGAGCTCGTCCGCGTTGGCCACCGTGCGCTTGCGCACCGTCTCCCCGGTCGCCAGGAGCTCGTACCGAGCCCGCTCGGCGAAGGCCTCGACACCCATCGCGGTCAGCGTCTCGTGGGCGGTCCGCAGCTGGGCGCGGGCGTCGACCCGGCGGCCCTCCCGCCGCAGCCATTCGCCGTACAGGAGCCGTGCCCGGGCGAGCTCGACGTGCAGGCGCGTCCGGGCGAGTCTGTCCACGCCCTCCCGGTACAGCTCCTCGGCGGCAGGACCGCGCGCGAGCAGGGCCCCTCTGCTCGCCGCCATCCCGAGCGCCCACTCCGTGCCGCTGGCAGCCGCCATGGCCGAGAGCTCCGCGTGCGCGGCAGCCGCGGCCGTCAGGTCCCCGCTGCGCACGCCGGCCTCGACGAGCTCGGCGAGCGCCCACTTCGGCGGGCCGAGTTCGAGGGGGTCTGCGGCGGCCACGCGGGCCGCCCGGAGCGCGTCCTCGTAGCGGCAGAGCCCGTTGCAGAGCACCGCGCGCGCCCAGAGGGCCATGTTCACGCCGACGCCCTCGCCGCGGGCGACGACGTCGTCCAGGCATCGCTGGATCAGCGGCTCCGCCAGCTCGGGGTTGCCCCGCAGGGCGAGCAGCCCCACCTCCCCGTACGGCGCGAGACTGCTCCTCGTCGCCTCCGTGATCGATCGCGTCTCCTCGACCAGTGACGCCGCCGCGCCCAGGTCCCCGGTGAAGAGGTGGACGACCACGCGGGTGGTCATCGCGAGGGGCAGGGCGCTCAGCGCTCCGGAGTCCCGGGCGATGCCGAGATGCCGGCGGGTGAGCGCGTCCCAGCCGGCGTCGTCCCACAGGGACGCCGCCATGGCCGCCGCCAGCCAGGCGGACCGCAGTGCCTCGTCCATCGTGAACTCTTCGTCGACGAAGGCCCGGACGGCGCGACGCGAGAGCGGGGCGGCGGGGGCGTACCCGTCGGTGAACAGCACCGCGAGGCCCTGGAGCAGGAGATCGCCCTTGCCCGGAGTGTGCGGTGCAGGCGCCGCACGGGCCGCCTCCGCCACCTGCCGGGCGCCCGGGCCGGCCGCCAGCCGACCCGCGAACAGGGCCGCGGACAGCGCGTCGAGATAGGTGTCGCGGGCGGCGTCCGGATCGAGGGGCTCGAGTCGCCGGGCGGCGCCGAGGAGCAGCGGGAGCGCCTCGTTGCCACGGTTGGCGGCGAAGGACATCTGGGCCTGCAGCAGCTCGATCCGCGCCCGTTCCGCCTCCCCGAGCCCGCTCTGCGCGGCCATCGACAGCAGGGCCGAGGCGTCGTCGAAGGCGCCGGCGCTCACCTTGGCCTGGGCGGCGTCGAGCGAGCGCCGGGCCCGACGGGCTGCATCGGGGGTGAGCATCGCCGCCCGTTCGAGGAAGGCGGCCGCCGCGGCCAGCCCACCGTGGGAGAGCGCGCGGCCGGCCGAACGCTCGAGCTCGGCGGCGACCCCTTCGTCCGGGCCCACGGCGGCACACGCGAGGTGCCAGGCCCGGCGGTCGGGATCCAGGTCGGCGTCGGTGACGTCCGCGAGTGCCTGGTGGACCTCCCGGCGCTCGGCGTGGTCGGCCGAGTGGTATACGGCAGATCGGACGAGCGGATGCCGGAACTGGATCCGGTCGCGCAGCTCGATCAGCCCCGCCGCCTCGGCGGCCGTGGCGGCGTCGCTCCCGATGCCGAGCCGCTCGGCCGCACGCCACAGCATCGGGACGTCACCGACCGGTTCGGCGGCTGCGGCGAGCAGCAGCTGTCGCGCCTCTCGTGGCAGGGGGTGGACCTGACGCAGGAATCCCTGTTCGAGACGGTGCCGGAGGGGGATGCCGATGGGGGTGGTGTCGCCGCCGAAGGCCAGCTCGGCTGCGGAGAGACCTCGGGGCAGCTCGAGCAGGGCGAGGGGGTTGCCGTGGCTCTCCGCCAGGATGCGGTTTCGCACCCGGGGGTCGAGCGTCCCGGTGACCGCGGAGTCCAGGAGCGCCGCGGCCTCGACGGCCCCCAGGCCTCTCAGCACCAGTTCCGGCAGGCTGGCGAACCTGGGTTCCCCGTCCGACTCCCGCACGGCGAGGACCACGGCCACCGGTTCGGCCGCGAGTCGGCGGGCGACGAACTCCAGGGTCTGCGCGGAGGCGTGGTCCAGCCACTGGGCGTCGTCCACGATGCAGACCAGGGGCCGCTCCTCGGCCACCTCCGAGAGCAGGGTCAGGACGGCCAGGCCCACGAGGAAGCGGTCAGGGGGACCGCCGGGCCGTAGCCCGAACGCCCTGCTGAGGGCGTCCTCCTGGGGGGCGGGCAGCGTGGGGAGCCGGTCGAGGTAGGGACTGCACAACTGGTGCAGGCTGGCGAATGCGAGCTCGATCTCCGACTCGACGCCCGCCGCGCGGGCCACCCGGCATCCGGTCGCGCGCGCCAGGACGAAGTCGAGGAGGGCGGTCTTGCCGATCCCGGCCTCGCCCCGCAGCACCAGGACCTGGCTGCGGCCGGCCTTGGCTGCCGCCACGATTCCGCTCAACGTGTCGCTCTCGCTCCGTCGCCCCAGAAGAGCGTGTCGCGAGCTGGTCATGGATCTGCCCCTTACGGCCCGAGGTCGGAGGGGGCGCGCGCGGCACACCCCGGCTGATCAGCTACTGGGCGCCCTGCAAGGTGCTGCCATCCCAGCGCGCTGCGGCGGCGGGGCGCAAGGGCCCAGGGACATATGGAACGGCGCCGTCCGGGGGGATGCGCCAGGGGTTCTCACGGGCGCGACCGGGCGGCCGCGGGCGGGACGGTTGTCCCTGCCGGAACCCACCCAGGAGGCCCCATGAGCACGACACAGATCCGCGGCGACGACGCGACGGCGATGGCGGACGTCGCGACGGCCGACATGAAGCTGGAGGTCGTCGTCCTCCCCGTTGCCGACGTCGACCGAGCGAAGCAGTTCTACGAGGGCCTGGGGTGGCGGCTGGACGCCGACTCCGGCACCGGCAACGCCCGTGGGGTGCAGATGACGCCCAAGGGCTCCGGGTGCTCGATCCAGTTCGGCGGCAACTCGGCGTCGCCACCGCCCGGTTCGGCCCAGGGCCTGCACCTCATCGTCTCCGACATCGAGGCGGCGAACGCGGAGCTGGTCGGGCACGGCGTGCAGACCAGCGGGGTGTTCCACTGCGAGTCCGGGTACGCGTGCCGGTTCCCGGGCAACGACGCACCGGTCCCCGGACCGCACCCCGACCACGGCAGCTACGGGTCGTTCGCCACCTTCCAGGACCCGGACGGCAACGGCTGGGTGCTCCAGGAGGTCACGACACGGTTCGCCGGGCGGGTCTCCGGCGACACCACGTTCGCCTCGGCGGGTGACCTGGCACAGGCGCTGAAGCGCGCCGCGACCGCGCACGGGGAGCACGAGGCGCGGACCGGCGAGGCGGACCCGGACTGGCCGGACTGGTACGCCGAGTACATGGTGCGCGAGCAGTCCGGCGAGGAGCTGCCGACCTGAGCGGCGCCGGGGGCTGCCCACCTGTCGCGGGCGTCGGCAGGTGGGCATCGCGGCGTCGTGGCGGCGTCAACGGGTCAGCGCGTCGGCCTCCGGCAGCGGCATCCGCGGAGCGGGGGCCGTGCCCGCCGCCGTGCCCGCCGCCGTGCCAGCCGACTCGCCCCGGGCGACGGCCGCCGGCGCCGTCGTCCGGGAGACGCCGGCGGCGGCGTACGCGTCGTCCTCGTCCAGCGTCTCGCGGTCGAGCAGCGTGGAGGCCAGCCGGTCGAGCCGGTCCCGGTTGGCGCGCAGCGTCTCGACCGCCTCGGCGTAGCAGGCGTCGAGCAGTCGGCGGACCTCCCGGTCGACCAGGTCCTTGGTGGCCGGCGCGACGCCGTCGAGGCCGAACGGCTGCTCCTGACCGGGCGGCGGCAGCACGGCGACCGGCCCCACCGCCGCCGACATGCCCCACCGGCCGACCATCTGCCGGGCCAGCTGGGTGGCCTGCTGCAGATCGCTCTCGGCCCCGGTGGTGACGTCGTCGTAGACGAGCTCCTCGGCCGCGCGTCCGCCCAGTGCCCCGACGATGCGGCCCCGGAGGTGCCTTTCCGAGTACCCGTACCGGTCGATCTGCGGCGTCTGCACGGTCACCCCGAGCGCCTGCCCCCGCGGGATGATCGTCACCCGGCGCACCGGGTCGGCTCCCGGCGTGAGCATCCCGAGCAGGGCGTGGCCGGACTCGTGGTACGCGGTGCTCAGCTTCTCCTCGGGCGAGAGCACGATGCCGCGCACGGAGCCCAGCAGGCTCTTCTCCAGCGCCTCGCCGAAGTCGGCGCGGGTCACCTGCTCGTGGAGGTGGCCGGCGGCGGTCAGCGCCGCCTCGTTGACGAGGTTGGCGAGGTCGGCCCCCACCAGGCCGGGCGTCGTGGCGGCCAGGGCGGGCAGGTCGACGTCGGGCGCCAGCGGCACGTGCTTGGTGTGCACGTGCAGGATCTCCAGCCGCCCCTTCCGGTCGGGCGGGCTGACGCTCACCCGGCGGTCGAACCGTCCGGGCCGCAGCAGGGCCGCGTCCAGGATCTCGGGGCGGTTGGTGGCGGCCAGGACGACGACCCCCTCGTTGCCCTGGAACCCGTCCATCTCGGTGAGGATCTGGTTGAGGGTCTGCTCCCGCTCGTCCACTCCGCCGGCGGAGAACGAGCCGCCGCGCGCCCGGCCGATGGCGTCGAGCTCGTCGATGAAGATGATCGAGGGGGCGACCTTCTTGGCCTGGTCGAACAGGTCGCGGACCCGGCTGGCGCCCACCCCCACGATCGCCTCGATGAACTCGGAGGCGGAGATCGAGAAGAACGGCACGCCGGCCTCCCCGGCCACGGCCCGCGCGAGGAGCGTCTTGCCCGTGCCGGGCGCGCCGGAGAGCAGGACGCCGCGAGGGATTCGCGCGCCGAGCCGGCTGTAGCGCTTCGGGTCGCGGAGGAAGTCGACGATCTCCGTCACCTGCTGCTCGACCTCGTCGATGCCCGCGACGTCGGCGAACGTCGTCCGCGGCCCGGCATCCGGTTGGTAGAGGGTCGCCTTCGACTTGCCGAAGCCACCGAGGCCGCTCAGGCCCGAGGCACTGCGCCGGGCCAGCACCAGCAGCAGCCCGACGAACAGGAGGGTCGGGCCGAAACCGAGCAGGAGCCGCTGCCACAAGGGCGGCGGGGCGTCCGGAGGGGTGGCGTTGACCTCGATGTCCTTGCTCTACAGCATCCGGAACAGGTCGTCCTCGGCGAACGTCGGGCGCTGGGTGGCGAACTCCGTCACGTCGGTCACGGTCTCCCCGCCCGAGGTGAAGGACACCGGCTCGTCGAAGGTGCCCTGGATGCCGTCGCCGGTCGAGGTGACCGTCAGGACGTTGTCCGCGTCCACCTGCTGGACGAAGAATGTGTAGGAGACGGTGGGCCGCGCGTCGGGGCCGACCAGCAGCGACATCACGATCCAGTTCACGGCCAGGGCCGTGAGCAGCCACCACCAGAACCGCGCGGCGCGCGGGCGTCGGGCCGGTGGCTCGTCCGACCCGCTGGGTGCACCCTCGACCCGCCACGGAGGGGGCCGCTCCGGCTCGGTGCGGCCGCGGAGCCGGTCCAGCATCCCTGGTCGGGGGCCGTCGTTCTCGGCTGCGGTCTGGCGGTTCCTCGCCATCGGGACGTCCCTCCGGGCTCGGCGGTCGCGACCGCGGGCGTGCACAGCGGTACGCCGACCACCGTCGTCCCCGGTGGGTGCTCGTCGCGCCTGTCGGACACCCTGGCCTGGCACCGATCGGGCCGGTTCCTCCCGCGGCCGGGCACGCCCGGGCGCCGACGCGGCGAGACCAGGGGTTCCGACAGGCGCGACGGCCGGACGGCGCGACCAGGCTTCGTGCCGTTCCCCAGCAGGCCGTGCGATCGGAGGCCCCCGTCAGATGACCGTCTTCCAGCGCGTGCACATGCCGTCGTTCAGCGGAGCGGCCGGATGGCTCAACTCCGGGCCCCTGGATGCCGCGGACCTGCACGGCCACGTCGTCCTCGTGGACTTCTGGACCTTCACCTGCATCAACTGGCTCCGCACAGAGCCCTACGTGCGGGCCTGGGCACGGACGTACCGGGACGACGGGCTGGTGGTGGTCGGCGTCCACACGCCGGAGTTCTCGTTCGAGCACGATCCCGACCGCGTGCGGCAGGCCACCGAGGAGATGGACATCGACTACCCGGTCGCGATCGACAACGACTACGCGATCTGGGACGCCTTCGCCAACCGGTACTGGCCGGCGCTGTACTTCGTCGACACGGACGGGGTCATCCGCGACACCCACTTCGGCGAGGGACGCTACGAGGAGTCCGAACGCCTGATCCAGCACCTGCTCGGGGTCGACCGCCCGTTGGTCTCCGTCGTCGGCACGGGCGTGGAGGCGGAGGCCGACTGGGACCACCTGCGGTCACCCGAGACGTACCTCGGTCACCAGCGGGGCGAGCCCTCCGCGTCGGCGCGGGACGGCGCGGCGTTCGACGTCCGCAGCTCCTACCGGTTCCCCGAGCGACTGCGGGTCAACCAGTGGGCCCTGGGCGGCGAATGGACCGTCGGGGGCGAGAAGGCGGTGTGCGACGCCCCCGGTGGACGCATCGCCTTCCGCTTCTCCGCGCGGGACGCCCACCTCGTGATGTCCCCCGGCACGGGAGGTGCCATCCCCTTCCGCCTGACCCTCGACGGGGAGGCGCCGGGCCCCTCCTCCGGGGTCGACGTCGACGGAGCGGGAAACGGCGTGCTCCGCGACGGCCGCCTGTACCAGCTCGTGCGCCAGCACGACGGTGTCCGCGACCGGACGCTGGAGATCACGTTCCTCGAGTCCGGCGCGGAGGCGTTCGTCTTCACCTTCGGGTAGCCGCTGCGGGCAGGACCGCCCGAGCGCCCCGACCGTCGACGGCCGCGTCGATCCCGGGGCGGGAACCGAGAACCGTCCACGACCCGGAGGGCGCCGCCATGTCGCAGTACACCGCTCCGAACCTGACCCTCGACGCCGGCAACGGCACCCGCTACGCCTACCGGCGCTTCGGCCGGGCCGGAACGGTGCCCGTGCTGTTCTTCATGCACTTCCGCGGCAACCTCGACAGCTGGGACCCCGACCTCGTGGACGACATCGCCGAGCAGCGCGAGGTCATCCTCTTCGACGCCAGCGGCGTCGGGCTCTCCTCGGGAACGGTGCCCTCCACGTTCCACGACTTCGGCCGGGACGCCCTGGCGTTCATCGACGCACTCGGTCTCGCCGAGGTGGACCTCTTCGGGTTCTCGATCGGTGGTTTCGCCGCTCAGGAGGTCGCGCTGATGCGCCCGCACCTGGTGCGGCGCCTCGTCCTGGCGGGCACCGGTCCCCAAGGCGGTCGCGGCATGCACGGCTGGAGCGAACCGGCGCGCAGCCACGCCATGAAGGACGTGCAGGGCGCCGAGGACATCCTCTTCCTGTTCTTCCCCCCGGCGGTGGACAGCCAGGCCAAGGGGGCGGACTTCGTGCGCCGCATCGTCAAGCGCACGGAAGGCCGCGACACGACCCCGACGCTCGCTGCCCGGGATGCGCAGGCCGTCGCGATCGTCGAATGGGGGATCCCGGACTTCGGCAAGCTGTCCCGGCTCGCCGGCATCCACGCGCCGACGCTCGTGGCCAACGGCGACGACGACATCCTGGTGCCGACCGTCAACTCCTACCTGCTGGCCGGCTACCTCCCCGACGCCCGGCTCTCGATCTATCCCGGTGCCGGCCACGGCTTCCTCTTCCAGCACCCGCACGAGTTCGCGGCCGAGGTCAACGCGTTCCTGGCGGCCTGACGACGCCGACCGCCTCTCAGGCCGCGGCCGGTACGGCCGAGCGCAGTTCCAGGAGGGCGTGCAGGAACACCTCGGAGAAGGTGGGGAAGGGCTGGATGACGTCGTCCAGCACGTCGAGCGGAACGCGTGCCCGGATGGCCAGCGTCGCCTGCTGGAGCCACTCGCCGGCCTCGGGCCCGAGGGCGTAGGCGCCCGTCAGGTGCTCCCCGTCGGAGACCAGCGTCAGGAACCCCGGCTCGGTGTCGTACGAGCGCGTGTAGGTGGCGGTGCGGGCCACGCCTGAGAGCGGCACGGTGACCACGACCGGCCCGTCCGCCTCGCCGACGGCCGCGGCCTGGGGATCGGTGAACGTGACCCGGGGGACCGCCGAGTAGTCCACCTCGCGGTGCCCGCCCAGGATGTTGGCCGCGACGACCCGGCCCTGGTACTTGCCGACGTGGGTGAGCGGCAGGGGGCTGATCACGTCACCGATGGCCCACAGCCCGGGTCCGGCGTTCATGCGGCTGTCGACGGTGAGCGTCCCGATCCCGACCGTCTCCAGCCCGATGTCCTGCACCCGGGGCCGCCGGCCGGTGGCCACGAGCAGCTTGTCGCCCCGGACCGGCCCCGAGTCGGGGAGGTCGAGCACGTACTCGCCGTCCTCGAACCGCGCGCCCGACACCTGCTCGCCGAAGTACAGCCGGATGCCGTCGGCCTCCAGGGCGGTGGCCAGCGCCTCGCCCAGGGCACGCGGCTCCCGCGGCAGCAGGTGGTCCATCCCCTCGACGATCGACGCGGACCCGCCCAGCCGGACGACGGCCTGCGCGATCTCCACCCCGACCGCGCCGCCACCCAGCACGACCAGGTGCCGCGGCACCTCCGTCATGCCGGTCGCCTCGCGGCTGCCCCACACGCCGGGCAGCTCGCGCAGGCCGGGCACGGGCGGCACGAACGGGTCGGAGCCGGTGGCCAGCACGATGTCGTCGGCCGTGTGGGTGTCCCCGTCGACCACGACCCGGCCGGGCCCGGCGAGCCGGCCGTGCCCACGGAGGACGTCGATGCCCTCGCCGGCCGCCCACGCCGCGGCACTGGAGTCGTCGTAGGACGAGACCATGAAGTCCCGCCACGCGAAGGCGGCTGCCGGGTCGATCCGGCCGGTGACGGCCTGCGCCGCACCCGGCGCCCGCCGCGCGGCGGCCAGCGCCTCACCCGGCCGGAGCAGGGTCTTCGACGGGATGCAGGCCCAGTACGAGCACTCACCCCCGACGCGTTCGCGTTCGACGATCGCCACCCGGCGCCCGCCCTCCGCCAGCCGTGCCGCGCAGTGCTCGCCGGGTGCTCCGCCGCCGAGCACGATGACGTCGTAGTTCATGACCGCTCCTCAGTCGGGGTGTGCAGTAGGTGTTCGTGGAAGGGCGTCATCCGGCTTCGACATCGGGAAAGACGATGCGGACCCCTCCCGTGGCGAACCCGTACACGCTGGGGAGCCCAGGTCGAGGATCCGGTAGGCAGGGGTCGGACTGCCGTCCCCCTTCGGCCACACCTTGGCACTCCGCAGGTCGACGAGGCCGGGGATCGTGCGCGCCAGGGCCTGCTGTTCGCCGTAGCCCGCCTCGAAGGCGTCCGGGGAACAGTGGGGGTCATGGCGGGGTGCCTCCCGAGGCGTCGCCGGCGAACGGGTTCGTCGGTCCGACCGTGGTCGCCGAGGCTGCGGGTCGCGCCAGGGGGAACCCCTGGTCCGGCGCCTCCTGACCGAACGCGGTTGCAGCCGAGACGGCGGGGGAGAGGACGAGATCGAGGTGGGCCGCGGGGCGGCCGTCCTACGGGGCGCCCGACCGCCCCGCCGGCTCGCCGAGGGCCGGCATCCGGCCGATCATCTGCGCCCAGGCGTCCCGCACCTCCGGCGCATGGTCCTCGACGAGCCGCTGCACGTTGCCGACGCTGCCGCTCTCCCCGTGGACGACGTCATCGAAGGCGAGCCGGAACACCAGGTCGCGGACCTGCTCCAGCGTCAGGCCGGCGTCGACCAGGGGCTGGAGGACCCAGCGACCCAGTCCGGGCGGATACCACTCCACACCGGGCATTCGGCCGCGGGAGCCGATCCGGATGCCCTCAGCGGTCGAGGCCCACCCCGCGGATCGAGGCGTCGAGCACCTCGACGGTGTGCGCCGTCGCGATCGTCGTCCCCGCGCGGCGCAGCGCGTCGGTGACCTGCAGCAGGCAGCCGGGTTGGCGGTGACCAGCAGGGCCGCCCCGGTGGCCGTGACGTGGGCCGCCTTGCGGTCGCCCAGCTCCCGCGCGGGCTGAGGATTCAGCAGGTTGTAGACGCCGGCGGAGCCGCAGCACATGTCCGGCTCGGCGATCTCCCGCAGCTCCAGCCCAGGGATCGCGGCGAGCAGCTCGCGCGGCTGCCGGCGCACGCCCTGGGCGTGGGAGAGGTGGCAGGCGTCGTGGTAGGCGACGGTCACCGGCAGCGGGTGCCGCTCCGCCACGGGACCCAGCTCCACCAGCAGCTCCGAGACGTCCCGCACCTTCGCCGTGAACTCCCGCGCCCGGCCGGCGTAGCGCGGGTCGTCGGCCAGCAGGTCGGCGTACTCCTTCATCACCGACCCGCACCCGGCGGCGTTGACGACGACCCGTTCCACGCCGGCGTCGGCGAACGCGTCGACCAAGGCGCGGGCGAACCGCCGTCCCTCCTCCGCCCGGCCGTTGTGCACCGACAACGCGCCGCAGCAGCCCTGGGACCGCGGGACGACGACCTCGCACCCCTCCGCGGCCAGCACCCGCACCGTCGCGGCGTTGACCCCCGGGTAGAACTCCCGCTGCACGCAGCCGGTGAGCATGCCGACCACCATGCGGGTCGCGCCCCGGGCGGGTGTCCGCTGCGGGATCCGCTCCCGTGCCGTGATCGGCGGCGCCACCGCCTCCATCGTCGCGAGCGACGGCGAGATCCGGTCCAGGACGCCGGTGCGCCGGACCAGGGCGGACAGCCCCGAGCGCTGCCAGAGCGCCAGCGGCCCGCGCAGCAGCCGCAGCCGGCCGGGGTGCGGGAAGAGCGCGAAGACCAGCACCCGCAGCAGGCGCTGCCAGCGGCTCCGGAACCGCCGGCCGCGGCGCTCGACCTGTGCCCGCGTGGCCTCGATCAGCCGGTCGTACTGCACCCCCGACGGGCACGCGGTCACGCAGGCCATGCAGCCCAGGCACTGGTCGACGTGCTGCACGAGCGCCTGGCTCATCGGCTCGCCGTCCAGGCCCTCCTTCATCAGGTAGATGCGGCCGCGGGGAGAGTCCATCTCCTCGCCCCACAGCGAGTAGGTCGGGCAGGCGGGCAGGCAGAAGCCGCAGTGCACGCAGTCGCCGACCAGCGCCGCCGACGGCGGATGGTCGGCGTCGAACGCGCCCTCGCGCAGCAGGTCGGGCCGTGCGGTGCGGCCGCCGGGGGGAGGGGAGTCCCCGGAGGCTCCGTACGTGGCGTCGACCGTCATCAGATCCCTTCCACGAAGCGCCCCGGCGCGAGCAGCCGCTGCGGATCGAACTGCTCCTTGACCCGGCGCATCAACTCGATCCCGGGTACCGCTCCCCACGCGTCCACCGCGGCGCGCACCCCGGCCGGGGCCCGCAGCACCAGCAGCGTTCCGTCGCCGGGGGAGCGCGGACGCAGTGCTGCCACGACGACGGCGACCGCCGAGGGATCGGCGTCGTGCGGGACGGCGGCGTACAGCACCCCGGCGGCGGAACCCCGCAGAGCGACCGGCACGCCGTGCGCCTGCTCGGCCACCCGCGCGGCGGCCAGCACGTCGGCGACCCCCGGCAGGGTCGTGGTGATCTTCAGCAGCACGTCGCCGGGGACACCGGGCAGATGTCCCCACCACGCCGGTTCCTCGCCCGCCGAACCGCCGGTCACGGACGCCGCCTCGTCCCGCCGCGCGGCCGCCGCCGGGGCGGCCCCCTCGAAGAGCACCGCGACCGTCGCCCGGTCGGACCCGGCCGGACGGTCGATCTCCACCGCGGCCGGGGCGAGCTGGGAGGAGACGAGCCGCAGCGCGGCCCCGGCGGCCGACCGGAGGTCGCCCGGCACCACCGCGAAGGACCGGGCAGCCGGCAGCGGGTGCAGCCGGAACGCGGCCCGGACCACGACGCCGAGGGTGCCGTACGAGCCGGTCATCAGCTTGCCGAGGTCGTACCCCGCGACGTTCTTCACCACCTTGCCGCCGGAGCTCGCGACCACCCCGTCGGCGCGCACCACCGTCGTCCCGAGGACCAGGTCGCGCAGCGCCCCGCGGGCCAGCCGGCGTGGGCCGGAGGCGGCGGTGGCCAGCGCGCCGCCGACGGTCGACCCGGCGGCCACCCGCTCGCGCGGGACCTCGGCCACCAGCTCCTGCCCGGCGCCGGCCAGCTGCTCGGCCAAGCGGTCCAGGCGCACCCCCGCCTCGGTGACGACGACGAGGTCACCGGCCCCGTGCTCGACGACCCGGTCGAGCCCGGACGTGTCCAGCAACAGGTCGACCCGCTCGGGCGGCGCGCCCCAGTCCAGCGCTGTGCCGGCGCCGCGGGCCACGGTCACCAGGCCCGCGCGGGCCGTCTCCCGCAGCAACGCCGACACCCCCTCGACCGTCGTGGGCCGCGCGACGAGAACCGCGGGCACCCCGTCGACGACGTCGTCCGGCCCGGCCTCGCGCACCTCCCCGGCGCCGTCGAGGGTGCGGTGCAGGACGTCGAGCATCAGAAGACGTCCGCCAGCCCGGCCTCCTGGAGCGGGTGGACGCCGGTGTGCCGGCCGGGCCGCTCGCCGCACAGGCGCGGGGTGGGAAAGACCTTGCCCGGGTTGGCCAGCCCGTCCGGGTCGAACGCGCAGCGCAGCAGCTGCATGGTGTCCAGGTCGGCCTCGGTGAACATCTTCGGCATGTACTTGGCCTTGTCCGCGCCGACGCCGTGCTCGCCGGTGATCGAGCCGCCGTGCGTGATGCACAGGTCGAGGATCGCCCCGCTCACCTCCTCGGCGCGCTCGGTCTCGCCCTCGACGGCGGCGTCGAACAGCACGAGGGGGTGCAGGTTGCCGTCGCCGGCGTGGAAGACGTTGGCCACCCGCACCCCCTTCTCGGCGGACACCTCGCCGATGGCCCGCAGCACCTCGGGCAGCGCCGTCCGCGGGATGACTCCGTCCTGGACGATGTAGTCGGGGCTGATCCGGCCCACCGCCGCGAACGCCGACTTGCGTCCCTTCCAGAACAGCGCCCGCTCGGTGTCGTCGACGGCGACCCGCACCTCGGTCGCGCCGTGGGCCTCGCAGTGCCGCAGCACCTCGGCCGACTCGAGCTCGACGTCCGGGGCGGGGCCGTCCAGCTCGACCAGGAGCACGGCGCCGCAGGGGCTCGGGTAGCCGCAGTGCACGGCCTCCTCGGCGGCCTCGATGGCCAGCGCGTCCATCATCTCGATCGCGGCCGGCACGATGCCCGCACCGATGATCGCGCTGGTCGCCGCCCCGGCGGCGTCCGTGGAGGCGAACGCGGCGAGCAGGGTTCGCACCGTCTGCGGCAACCGGGTGAGCCGCACGGTCACCCGGGTCGCTACGCCCAGCGTGCCCTCGGATCCGACGAGCGCACCGAGCAGGTCGTAGCCCGGCGGGTCGGGTGCCTTCCCGCCCAGCTCGACGACGGCACCGTCCGCCGTCACCAGTTCCAGGCCGTTGACGTGGTTGGTGGTGAACCCGTACTTGAGGCAGTGCGCGCCGCCGGAGTTCTCCGCGACGTTGCCGCCCAGCGAGCACACCTGCTGGCTGCTCGGGTCGGGCGCGAAGTAGTAGCCCAGCGGCGTGGCCAGCCGGGTCAGCTGCAGGTTGACCACCCCGGGCTCGACGACGGCCCGCTGCGCCTCCGCGTCCATCTCGACCACCTCGCGCATCTGGGCCAGGACGATCAGCACCCCGTCGGCGTGCGGCAGTGCCCCGCCCGACAGGCCGGTCCCCGAGCCGCGGGCCACGAACGGCACGCCTTCCCCGGCGCACGCGCGCACCGCCGCCACCACGTCTGCCGTGCTGCGGGCGAGCACGGCCAGACCCGGCACGACCTTGTAGTGAGCGAGCCCGTCGCACTCGTAGGTGCGCAGCCTGGTCCGGTCGGTGATCAGCTGCTCGGCGGGGTCGGGCAGGGCCGCCCGCAACCGATCCGCGACCCGGCCCAGCGGGGTGCCGGGCGGTGGCTGCAGCGGGGACGACGGCAGGGGCGGCGAGGACCGCCGGAACGCGGCCACGGCTCAGGGCATCCGCTGGTAGGCCGGCAGGGTCAGGAACTCCTCGAAGGAGTCGGCGACCGCCACGTCGAGGAAGGTGTCGCGGGCGGCGGCGTAGTCGTCGGGGTCGCCGGGCAGCTTCGCCACCTCCTCGGTCACGATGCGCTCGACGAGCTCCTTCGTCACCTTCTCGCCGGTGTCGAGCGCGATGTCGTTGTGCAGCCACTGCCAGACCTGGGAGCGGGAGATCTCCGCAGTCGCGGCGTCCTCCATCATGTTGTTGATCCCGACCGCCCCCGAGCCCTGCAGCCAGGCGTGCAGGTACTGGATGCCGACGCTGACGTTGGTGCGCAGCCCCGCCTCGGTCACCTGTCCCGGGGTGGCGGCGACGTCGAGCAGCTGCTCGGCGGTGACGGACACGTCCTCGCGGAGGTTGTCGATCTGGTTGGGCCGGTCGCCGAGCACCGCGGTGAAGACCTCCGTGCAGACCTCGACCATGCCCGGGTGGGCCACCCACGAGCCGTCGAAGCCGTCGCCGGCCTCCCGTTCCTTGTCGGCGCGCACCTTGGCGAACGCCTGCTCGTTGATCGCCGGGTCCTTCGACGGGATGAAGGCCGACATGCCGCCGATCGCGTGCGCGCCCCGTTTGTGGCAGGTGCGCACCAGCAGCTCGGTGTAGGCGCGCATGAACGGCACCGTCATCGTCACCGAGTTGCGGTCGGGGAGGAGGAACTCCCGGCCGCGGTTCCGGAAGGTCTTGATGACGCTGAACATGTAGTCCCAGCGGCCGGCGTTCAGGCCGGCCGAGTGGTCGCGCAGCTCGTAGAGGATCTCCTCCATCTCGAACGCGGCCGGGTAGGTCTCGATCAGCACCGTCGCCCGGATGGTGCCGCGCGGGATGCCGAGGTGGTCCTGGGCGAGGACGAACGCGTCGTTCCAGAGCCGCGCCTCGAGGTGCGACTGCATCTTCGGCAGGTAGAAGTAGGGCCCCTGCCCCTTCTCGAGCTGCCGCAGCCCGGCGGTGGCCAGGTAGAGCGCGAAGTCGACCAGGCTGCCGGAGGTCTGCGCGCCGTCGACCGTGATGTGCTTCTCGGGCAGGTGCCAGCCGCGCGGGCGGACGACGATCGTCGCCAGCTCCTCGTCCGGCCGCAGCGCGTACTGCTTGCCCTCGGGGCTGGTGAAGTCGATCGTCCGGTTGATCGCGTCGAGCAGGTTGACCTGGCCGCCGACCACGTTCTCCCAGAGCGGCGTGTTCGCGTCCTCGTGGTCGGCCAGCCAGACCTTGGCGTCGCTGTTGAGCGCGTTGATCGTCATCTTCCGGTCGGTCGGGCCGGTCATCTCCACCCGCCGGTCGACGAGGCCGGCGGCGGGTTCGGCGACCCGCCACGAGTCGTCCTCGCGGACGGATCGGGTCTCTTCGAGGAAGCCGAGCGTGCCGCCGGCCTCGATGGCGGCCATCCGGTCGGCCCGGGCCCCGAGCAGGTCGAGGCGGCGCTGTCCGAGCTCGCGGTGCAGGGCCGCGATCAGGTCGAGCGCCTGGGGGGTCAGCACCTCCTCGCCGCGATCCAGCCGGGGGCCGGTGATCTCGACACCTGCAGGGACGTCCACGACAGCACTCCTCGAAGTCGGCGCTGACCTCAGCTTCTGAGCATCCTCGCTCACCCGGCCGACCGGAGGAACCACGACGTCAGCCGCCGATCAAGCGGGCCCTCCCAGTTCGGCCAGAAGGCGCTCGGCGCGCGGACCATGGAGCAGGGAGAAGGACGGTCCGCCGGCCAGCGCCGCGGTGAGGCTGGTGCGGGCTTCGTCGTCCCTCGCGAGCGCTGCCTCGATGACACCCCGGTGGTAGAGGAAGCGCGCGTCCGGCGCCTCCAGGGCGGTCGCCGCCTGGGCGTGCCCGAGCGCCTCGGCGTCCTGACCGGTGCTGTGCAGGGCCCAGGCCAGCGCGTCGTGGGCTTCGACGTTCTGCCGGCGGTCGAGCTCGCTCCGGGCTGCGGCGACCGCGGCCAGGGGATCACCGTGGTCGGCCTCGAAGATGGCGGCGTCGACCTGGTCGAGCACGCCGTGGGCGGCGAAGCGGTTCCGGCTGTCGCGCGCCCGGTCGAACTGGACCCGCGCCTCGTCCTCCTGGCCGACCAGCAGCAGGAACTCCCCGTACTCGACGAGGTGCGACGGCAGGGGCTGGACCTGGACGGCCTGGCGGTAGGTCCGGGTGGCGAGCTCGACCTCGCCCCGGGCGGCTGCCACGTGCGCCCTGCCCATCAGCAGCAGCGGGTCCTCGGCAGCGTCCTCCATGCCGGCGGAGAACTGGCGCTCGGCTTCCTCGAGATCCCCGGCGGTCAGGGCCAGCTCCCCGAGATAGCCGCGCGCGAAGGCCCGGTCGGCCGGACTCGTCGCGGACTCCAGAGCCTGCTCGAGAGCCGACCTGGCGGTCGCGACGTCACCGTGGAGCTCGGCGTCGTAGGAGGCTCGGGTGAAGGAGGCGACATCCGGGCGGAGCTCGAGCATGCGGCCCACGGCCTGGGACGCGCCGGCGTAGTCCCCGAGCTGGGTGCGGGCGTCGGTCAGGACACCCCACGCGATGGCGGAGTAGGGGTTCACGTCCAGACCGCGCGCCGCCATCTCGGCCGCTGTGCGGAAGTCGTGCCGCGCGTTGGCCAGCGCCCCAGAGGCGATCAGCGCCGCGTCGTTCGCCTCGGGCCGCAGGCGCAACGACTCGGCGAGGGCAGCGTCGGCCGCGCCGTAGAGGGAGGGGTCCGCCGTCAGGCGTGCCTGCTCCACGTACAACGCGCCGAGCGCCGCCCACGTCGCGTGGTCGCCCGGGACGTCGGCGAGGCGCTGCTTCGCGTTCGCGATGGAGGGGTCCAGGCCGACGGCGGCAGAGGTTGCCGTCGCCGCGGACGTGCCGGCCGCGGACCGGTCGACGGCCGCCGTGAAGGCCGTGGACACCGCGACGACGAGCAGGACGAGCCCGACGAGCACCGCACTCACCGCGGTCCGAGTGCGCATCAGACGTTGGGCAGGTCGGCGGCGGGCGCGGCCAGGCCGGCCGGAGGACGGGACCTCGGCGGCGACCTCCGCCGATCCGGTCTCGGTCCCGGGGGACCGATCGACCACGGTGACGCCCAGCAGGAGCCCGAGCGCCAGGGCCCCGGCGGTGGGCGGCAGCAGCCATACGGGGAACCCCCGTCGCCTGCGTTCTCGACCCGCCGCCTGGACAAGCGACTGGTCGTCGCCCGGCGGTGGTGTGTGCTGTGTGCCGCTCATCGAGCTTCCTCGCCATGCCTCGTCGGTCGTCCGGTGGTTCGTGGGGACGGGTGTCGTGGTGGGATGCGGCCGTGGCCGCACCCCACCACCGGGGCGGTCAGGCCTGCGTCGTCGTGCCGGTCCGGCGCAGTGCGCGACCCCGCAGCAGGGAGCCCGCTCCGGCACCCAGCAGGAGCAGCGCCGCCGAGCCCGTGAGGGCCGCGATCACCGCGCTGTTCGCACTCCCGCCGGCGCCCGTGCCGACACCGCCCGACGGCATGCCGCCGGCCTGAGTGGTCGGCCCGGCGAGGTACGGGAAGGTGTCGCTGAACGCGCCGTCGTTCTCGTTCACGCCATCACCGGTCTGCAGCGCCGCGAAGGCGGCCTGCCGGTCTGCGGGCACATTGGTCACGTCGTAGATCCCCTCGAGCGCGAGGATCTCGATGTCGACGACGTCGTCGGCGAGCCGGCGACCGTTCGGGAAGCCCTGGATGTCGCCGCCCAGGACGCCGAGCCGGCTGGCCTCCGCCAGCGGCTGCATGTCGAGACCGGTCGGGCCGGTGATCGCCATGTTGAGCCGCAGCATCTCCGACGGGACGAAGTCCGCCGCGCCGGCGTTGACCGCCTGCGAGTTGAGGTCCACGTCGATGGGGTTCCGCGTGGCCGGATCCCCGTCGACGTCCACCTTGGCGTTGGTCACGACACCGGTCAGGAAGACCTCGAAGATGTCGTGCCGCGGGCCGGCGGGAGCCGGCACGCCGTAGAGCGCCCCGATCAGCGCGGGGAGCTCGGGGTTGAGCACCCGGTCGACCACGGCGCCGTCCGCGGCTCCGGCGTCCTGGGACGGCGGGATCGCGTTGAAGGCGTCCTTGAGACCGGTCGGCACGACCACCTCATTGACCAGCGGCGAGCCGAGGCGGGACACCTGGGCGAACTCCGCGGACCCCTCGGCGGCCGAACCGTCGGCAGCCCGCATCGCCGGGCGGGTCGTGGTGCTCCACACGCCGATCACCGGGTTGTTCGCGGCGTCCTGGCCGATCGCGACCTCGTTCTTCGGCACCTCGAGCACGATGCTGTTGGTGGCGTAGCCGGCGAGGGTGTCCACCCCGGTCTCCGACAGGTCGCCGCCGTAGAGCAGGTCGAACACCCGCAGGTCGAGGAAGAACGGGTCCTCGGCCTGGGTGGCTACCGTGCGCCCGCCCCCGGACACGTCGGTGATGGCCGGCGTGCGCAGGTTGTCCACGTAGTCCTGAGCGGTGCCCATGCTGCCCGGGCCGACGTACGACGGCGCGACGGGGCCCTGCGAGACGGGCTGGCCGAAGGTCGTGCCGCCGTCGGTGCTGACGTCCAGGACGAACGTCTGCCGGAAGAGCAGGTTCTCGTCGTCGAGCGAGTCGACCGGCCCGTTGTTGTAGAGGAAGGTGTCGTTGCCGCGCCGGTCCTCGGTGGTGAACTTCCAGCGGTAGACCAGGTCCGGAACGGCGTCGCCGTTGTTGTCGATGTTGATCAGGTACTCGGCGTCCTCCGCCCACGGGTAGAAGTTCGGTCCGCCGTTGGGCTCCTGGAAGGGCAGCCAGTTGGCGATGAGCACGACGTTGTCCGGGTTCTCCGGGCTGGAGAATGCGTAGACGTCGGTGTTGTCCACCGCCGGGTCGGCCGCGACGAGCGGCGCTTCCCGGTGGCTGGACGCGCCGGCGAGGGTGGGCAGCAGCCCGACGACGGTCGATCCGGCAAGCAACCCGCCGGCCGCCACCATGGCCGTTGCGCGTGTGCCAGCGCTGCGAAGAAGTCGGTCACGATCGAACACGGGGGACCTCTTTTCCCAAGTCCCCACCCCCTGGTGGGGTGGAGCCGCGAACGGCGTCGCGGCCACCCGGTCCGGGAAGCCGCCGACCTCCTGTGCCTCGGGGGCTCAGATGTCGGACGTCGTTCTGCTACGGCATCCGCAGGTGGGCCAGGAACGGTTCGTTCTCGCGTCGCGTGCGCAGTGACGGGTTCGGGCCCTCCGGCGTGGCGCCCACGTGTCGTGCAGTTCCCCCTTCATCGCGTCACCGGCATGTCGCGGCGGCACCCCAGGCTCACCTTCCGGCCGGGCGGGCCCGGACGTGCAGCCGCTCGCCCTGCGGGCCGAACAGGCACAGCACCTCGGCCGGCTGGTCGCCGGTGGCGAAGGCGTGCGGCACGTGGGTGTCGAACTCGGCGACCTCACCGGCCTTGAGGACGACGTCGTGGTCGCCGAGCAGCAGGCGCAGCCGCCCGGAGAGGACGTACAACCAGTCGTGGCCCTCGTGCGACTTCTGCTCGGGTTCACGGCCCGGCCAGTGCGCCGGGTAGACCAGCTTGACCGCCTGCAGGCCGCCCGGCCGGCGGGTCAGCGGGATCGTCGTGACGCCGTTGCGCGTGACCGGCCGCGGGTGGATCCGGGGGTCGCCCGTCGGAGGTGCGTCGACCAGCTCGTCGAGCGGCACCTGGTGCGCCCGGGCGAGGGGCAGGAGCAGCTCCAGGGTCGGCTTGCGGCCCCCCGACTCCAGTCGGGACAACGTGCTCACCGAGATGCCGGTCGACTCCGAGAGCTGGGCGAGGGTCACCTCGCGCTCCTGGCGCAGCTTGCGCAGCCGGGGGCCAACCGCGCTGAGCACGACGTCGAGGTCGTCGTCCGTGGATTCCGTTGCCATACTGGCAACAATAGTTGCCGTTCCGCCCTCCCCGGGCCATCGTCGGTTCCGACGTCAGCAGAGCGAGGGAGACGGACGTGGACGAGCAGTTCGACGTGGTGGTGATCGGCGGCGGCGCGGCCGGGCTGAGCGGGGCGGTGGCCCTGGCCCGGTCGCGGCGGAGCGTGCTGGTGGTCGACGCCGGCGAGCCGCGCAATGCCCCGGCCGGGCACGTGCACAACTACCTGGCGAGGGAGGGCACGCCGCCCGCGGAGCTGGTCGCCGCGGGCCGGGCCGAGGTGACCGGCATCGGCGGCACCGTGATCGACGGCCGGGTGACCGGCGTCGAGCGCCGTGCCGACGGCGGGTTCCGGGTGCGCCTCGCGGACGGACGGCGTACGGAGGCGCGACGGCTGCTGGTGACCACGGGGCTGGTCGACGAGCTGCCCGGCGTGCCCGGCGTCGCGCAGCGGTGGGGCCGCGACGTCCTGCACTGCCCGTACTGCCACGGGTGGGAGGCGCGGGACCGGGCGATCGGCATCCTCGCCACCGGGCCGCTCGCGCTGCACCAGGCCCTGATGTGGCGGCAGCTCAGCGCCGACGTGACGGTGTTCCGGCACACCGGCCCCGGGTTCGCCGACGACGGGCTCGAGCAGCTCGCGGCACGCGGGATCCCGGTCGTCGACGGCGAGGTGGCCGGCCTGGAGGTCGAGGGCGACCGGCTCACCGGCGTGCGGCTGGCGTCGGGCGAGGTGGTCGCGCGGGACGTCGTCGTCGTGACGCCGCGGTTCACCGCCCGGTCGGAGCTGCTCACGGCGCTGGGGCTGGAGACGGCCGAGCAGGTCGTGAACGGCTCCGTCGTCGGCACCTTCGTCCCCGCAGACCCGACGGGTCTCACCGCCGTCCCCGGGGTGTGGGTGGCCGGGAACGTCGCGGCCCTGCAGGCGCAGGTCATCGCGTCGGCCGCCGCGGGCCTGATGGCCGGCGCCGCGATCAACGGCGACCTCGTCGCCGAGGACGCCCGGCTGGCCGTCGCGGCCGCCCGCGAGCTCGCGGGGGTGGCGTGACCGTGTACGACCAGGAGTCCTTCGAGGAGCGGTACCGCGCCACCGACGCACTCTGGAGTGGCCGGCCGAACGCGCAGCTGGTCGCCGAGGCGGCCGACCTGCCGCCGGGGACGGCACTGGACGTCGGCTGCGGCGAGGGGGCGGACGCGATCTGGCTCGCCGAGCGCGGCTGGGAGGTCCTGGGCGTCGACTTCGCGACCACCGCGCTGGCGCGTGCGGCCGCGCACGCGGCGAGCGCCGGGGTGGGGGAGCGGGTCCGCTGGGTGCACGCCGACGTGACGACGTGGACCCCGGACGAGGGCTTCGACCTCGTCTCCGCGCAGTTCCTCCACCTGCCGCCCGGTCCGCGCCGGACGGTGTTCGCCCGCCTCGCCGCGGCCGTCCGCCCGGCCGGGACGCTGCTCGTCGTCGGCCACGATTTCAGCGACGTCGCGGCGGGGGCGCACCGGCCGCCCGAGCCCGAGCGGTTCTTCACGGCCGACGAGGTCGCGGCGGGCCTCGACCCGGCGCACTGGGAGGTGCTGGTCGCCGAGGCGCGGCCCCGGCCGGCCGCCGAGCACGAGGGCCACGACATCACCGTGCACGACGCCGTACTCCGCGCCCGCAGGCGAGCGTGACGGGCGCCACTCCATACCCCACTAACACGGTGCACTTGATGTGGGTTAGTCTCTCGTCATGCCTCCGCGCCTCCTCCTCGTGGCCCGCCGCCACCTGGACCACGGGCGGTTGAGCAGCACCCTCTGTCCGTCGGCCTGACCGCCGCCCCCCTTTCTTTGATCTCGGGCGCGCGGCCCCGCCGACGCATGCCCTGAGCCTCTCGTCGTCGTGCCTGCGCGCCCTCGCCCGGACGAGGACCCATGTCTATCCACCGCACGACCTCCCGCACGGCCCTGCTCCGCCGCACCCTGTCCCTGATCGCCGTCGTCCCCGTCGCCATGACCGTCGCCGCCTGCGGCGGTGACAGCAGTGCCGACACCGGTGGGTCGGGGGGAGCGGCCGACGAGCTGCGCCTCGGCTACTACGCCAACGTCACCCACGCGGCCGCCGTGATCGGCGTGCAGGAAGGTCTCTTCGAGGAGGAACTGGGCGACACCAAGCTCTCCACGCAGATCTTCAACGCCGGTCCCGACGTGGTCGAGGCGCTGTTCGGCGGGGCGCTGGACGCGGCCTACATCGGGCCCAGCCCGACCATCAACGCCTACGGGCAGAGCGACGGCGACGCCATCCGGATCATCGCCGGCGCCGCGTCCGGCGGGGCCCAGCTCGTCGTCCGCGACGGGATCGACAGCCCCGAGGACCTCGAGGGGACGACCCTCGCCAGCCCCCAGCTCGGCAACACCCAGGACGTCGCCCTGCGCACCTGGCTGACCGAGGAGGGCCTGGAGAACAGCGTGGACGGCGGCGGAGACGTCACCATCGCGCCGACCGCCAACAGCGACGTCCTCGACCTCTTCCAGAGCGGTGACCTGGACGGCGCCTGGCTGCCCGAGCCCTACGCCTCCCGGCTGGTGCTCGAGGGCGGCGCCCACGTGCTGGTCAACGAGAAGGACCTGTGGCCCGACGGCGAGTTCGTCACCACGCACCTGATCGTCAGCACCGAGTTCCTGGAGCAGTACCCCGACACCGTCGCCGCGCTGCTGCGCGGGCACGTGGCCGCGGTGGAGGAGGCGACCGGGGACGCGGACGCCGCCAAGACGGCGGTGAACGCGGGCCTGGAGGCCGCCGGCGGCTCGCCGCTGGACGCCGAGGTGCTCGACCGCTCCTGGAGCGAGCTGACGGTGACCTACGACCCCATCGCCTCGGCGCTGGAGCAGTCGGCCGAGAACGGTGTCACCGCGGGCACGACCGAGGAGGAGGTCGACCTGGACGGCATCTACGACCTGCGGCCGCTCAACGCGGTCCTGGAGGACGAGGGCCTGGAGCCGGTCTCGGCCGGCGGCCTGGGCGACGAGTAGCGCACCACCCGTACCGACCCGCACGACCCGATCCCTCGAGGGAGAAGAGCATGAGCACCAATGTCGCGACGGTGGAGGCACCGGTCCGCACCCCCGCGGTGCGGCCGGCTCCCGCGCCGGGTCCGGCGGCCGTCCGCGTGGCGGGTGTGTCGCAGGTGTTCGAACGGGGCCGCCCGCCCGTGCTCCAGGGCATGGACCTCACCGTCGCTCCCGGTGAGTTCGTCTGCCTCGTCGGGGCCTCGGGCTGCGGGAAGTCCACGCTGCTCAACCTGATCGCCGGCCTGAACGCGCCGACGACGGGGGAGATCTCGGTCTCCGCGGAGCGGCCGGCGCTGATGTTCCAGGAGCCGGCGCTGCTGCCGTGGCTCACCGCGTCGGGCAACGTAGAGCTGGCGCTGAAGGCCCGTGGGCTCGGCCGCCGGGAGCGGCGCGCCGAGGCCGAGCGGCTGCTCGGCGTGGTCAACCTCGACGGGCACGGCGGCAAGCGGGTGCACGAGCTCTCCGGCGGCATGCGCCAGCGGGTGGCGCTGGCCCGGGCGCTCGCCCAGGACAGCTCGGTGCTGCTCATGGACGAGCCGTTCGCCGCTCTCGACGCGATCACGCGGGACGTCCTGCACCAGGAGCTCACCCGGGTCTGGGCGGAGCAGGGGCTCTCGGTCGTCTTCGTGACGCACAACGTGCGCGAGGCCGCACGGCTGGGCCAGCGGGTGGTGCTGCTCGGCTCCCGTCCCGGCCGCGTCGTCCGCGAGTGGCAGGTCGACATCCCGCAGCCGCGCACCATCGAGTCGCCGGGGGTCAGCACGCTGGCCGCCGAGATCACCCGCGAGCTGCACCAGGAGATCAGCCGCCATGCCTCCTGAGAACCGGGCCGGCACCGGCCTGACCCTGATCGACCGACCGGCCGGCAGCACGGACAACCGTGCGGTGGAGGCGGGGCTCGACGCGCTCGACTCGGGGGTGGACCTTCCCCCCGCGCCGGGCCCCGGCCGGATCTTCGTCCGGTCGGTGCTGCCCCCGATTGTCTTCCTCGCGCTGCTCGTCGGGGTGTGGGAGCTGGCCTACCTCGCCGAGGTCAAGCCCTCGTACGCGCTGCCGTCGCCGGCCGACGTCGCGGCGAAGTTCTGGGGCACCGTCCAGGACGGCCGGGCCGTCGAGGCGGTCTGGACCAGCCTGAGCCGCGGGGCGATCGGCTTCGCGATGTCGCTGGTCATCGGCAGCCTGCTCGGACTGGCCATGTGGTGGAGCCGCTGGCTGCGGGCCGCGGTCGGCCCGATCGTCAGTGGCCTGCAGAGTCTGCCGTCCGTCGCCTGGGTGCCGGCCGCGATCATCTGGTTCCAGCTTACGGACGCCGCCATCTACACCGTGGTGCTCCTTGGCGCGGTGCCGTCGATCGCGAACGGGCTGCTCAGCGGCATGAAGCAGGTGCCCCCGCTGTTCGACCGGGTCGGGCGCGTGCTCGGCCTGTCCGGCCTGCGGCGTACCTGGTACGTCCTGCTCCCCGCCGCGCTGCCCGGCTATCTGGGCGGTCTGCGGCAGGGCTGGGCCTTCGCCTGGCGCTCGCTCATGGCTGCCGAGCTGATCACGTACTCGCCGTCCCTCGGTCAGGGGCTGGGCCAGCTGCTCAACATCGGCCGGGAGCTCTCGCAGATGTCGCTCGTGATCACCTCGATCACGCTGATCCTCGTGGTGGGCGTGGCGATCGAGCTGCTCGTCTTCGCGCCGCTGGAGCGGCGGGTGCTCGTCCGACGGGGTCTGACGATCCGCTGATGCGGGGGCGGTGATCTCCGCCCCGGCGCTCCACGCTGCGGGATAGCCCGCGGTCCTCTCCCTCAGGCGGTCGGCTGCACCGAGCGCTGACCCATGGCGCCCTCCTGACCTGGGCTCTTTCCGGGCGGACGCGTCAGACCCGGTTGCATGACGCGGCGCCGGCCGGGTGACGGGCGAGTGGGCCCCCCTCTCTCCGCCGGTGCCGTCGCACGTCGGTGCAGGTGAGGGCGGTGACCCGGTGTCCTCCCCGGGGGAGGGCGCCGGCGGGCCCTTCGTCATGGCGCGGGGGCGCGGTGGCTTCAGTCGCGTACCCCCTGGCAGCGGCAGTGGGCCGCCCGTCCTGGACGAGGGAGATCCACCGACTGCGCCGTCCTGCCCTCGGCCGGAGAGCTCCGAACCCGCTCCCCGACCGAGGGCCTCCCGCGTCCGGGGCCGGTGGTCAGCGCTTGTCGAGGAAGACCCGCTGCGTCATGTCGAAGGTGGCGAGCACCTCCAGGAAGAACTCCGACGCCGCGATGGCGACGTCGGAGAGTTCCTCGACCGGGGTCTCGCGCAGAGCCTCGAGGAAGACCTCGTGATGGATTCGGGCCAGCTCCAGGATGCTCAGCCCCTCGGTGACCGCCTTCCGGCCCAGCTCGTAGCCGCGGTTGAGCGCCACCTCCGCACGGCCGGGGAGGTACTGCAGGAAAGCTACGCGGTAGTCGCGCGTGAGGTTCTCCAGCGTCGTCATGCCGGCCGCACGCTCCCGGCCGGGATCACTCCGCTCCTGCGGGCGATCCGGCCGTCGAGGTACTCCAGCCCCTCTTCGAGGTCGAGCGCGGTCTCGAGGGTCCCGGTGGACATCCCGAGGGAGACCATCGCGAAGGCCACGTCCGGTTGGATCCCGACGATCACCGTCACCGCTCCCCGCAGTCGTGCCACCTCCCCGATGGTGCGCAGCGTCCTGGCGCCGAAGGAGTCGAGCACGTCGAGCGCCGCGACGTCGATGACCACTCCCCGGGACCGGTGGCGGCCGATCTGCTCAATGAGGTCCTCGCGGAAGCGGACCATCTGGGTGTCATCCAGGGCGGTGTGGATCGATGCGATCAGGTAGGACCCCTGTCGCAGGATGGAGACGAGCTTCGGTCCGGTGGTCACGGGACGCCGGAGCCGCTCGAGTGCCCGACGGCGTAGCCGAGCAGCCGCTCGGCCTCCTCGAGCCCGCCCTGCAGGTCGCCGATGGTGTCCATCTTGCTCAGGTCCACCCCGATCGTGACCAGCGTCTGGGCGATGTCGGGGGACAGGCCCGTGATGATGACGCTGGCGCCCATGAGTCGTGACGCGTCGACCGTCTGGACGAGGTGGTTCGCCACCGCCTCGTCCACGTCGGGGACGCCTGTGATGTCAATGACGACGACCTTGGCGCGATGGGTACGGATGCCGATGAGCAACTGCTCGGTGAGCTGACGGGCCCGCTCGCTGTCGAGCACACCGATGATCGGGAGGATCAGCAGCCGTTCCCGGACCGGGAGGACCGGTGTCGACAGCTCGCGGATCGAGTCCTGCTGCTGCCTGATGACCCGCTCCCGCTCGTCGACGAACGAGACGGCGACCGTGTTCGCGATCCGGTTGGCCGCCGGCTCGTAGGCGTCGAGCACCCGGTTGAGCAGCCCGAAGTCCCGCTGGTACTTCTCGAAGAGCGACCGGGCGAGCACGTCGCGGAGGAGCAGCACGATGCCCACGACCTCCTGGGTCTCGACCCCCCGCGGGATGATCCGTTCCGAGAGGTCGCGCGCGTAGCGCTGCAGGGCTTCGACGCTCCCGGTCTCGAGCACCTCGACGTAGTTGTCGTACACCGACGTGGTCTCGGCCGCCATCTCCTGTGGCGTCATGGCATGCAGCAGGCCGGCCTGCTGGATCCGCTGCGACCACTCGTGACGCAGCTTCGTCCGGTGCTCGCGCAGGTGCGCCACGAGCTGGGGGAGCAACTGCTCCTCGGCCGTACCGTTCAGGACGGGAGAGCCCACCGGAGCACCGGCGGTCACCGTCGAGGTCTCGTTGCTGGTCATTGCTCACCACACCATTTCGTCATCGTCACCGTCGTGCCTCGTCCGACCTCGGACACGACCGCGAACTCGTCCATCAACCGTCGGGCGCCGGGCAGTCCCAGTCCGAGCCCGTGGTACGTGCTGTAGCCGTCCTGAAGCGCCTGCTCGACGTCGGCGATGCCCGGTCCGGTGTCCAGTGCGACAACCTGCACGCCCCGGCGCGGTTGGTCCAGTAGCTCGACGACGACCTCTCCGGAGCCCGCGAAGCGGACGATGTTGCGGGCCACCTCCGACACCGCCGTCGCGATGAGCGTCAGGTCCGTCCTGCCGAAGCCGAGCCGCGACGACAGGTCACGAGCGGCCTGGCGGGCGGCGACGATGTCACCGTCGGAGCTGATGGCGATGCTGACCTGGTCGTCGCGGGCCGCCGCCCGCTCCATGAGCGGCTGGCTGAGCTCGGCGCAGAGGTCGCACTCGAGCAGATGGCGGGCCGCGTCGACCTCCCGCTGCCGGCGGCGGTCGCCGCCCGACAGCGCCAGCAGGACGGGACGGCACCGGTCGGTCGGCGGCTCGACCGCATCGCGGGCCAGCAGGTACTCGACCCGCAGTCGTGCCCGGGCCCGGTTCAGCTGGGCGGCGACCGCTCCGGCGGTCGAGCCGAGCTCTGCCGCCAGGGAGCGCGTGTCCTGCCCCGCCACCTCGTGGGCGAGCAGCGTCTGGCGCTCCCGGTCGGACAACCGGACGAGGGCCTGGGCGACCGCGGACTGCTCCTCCCGGGCCAGGAGGTCCTCGTCGGGGGACTCCGCCGGCAGGACGTCCACGATCCGGTGCTGGTTGCGCCGGTGCCGGTCGCGTTCCCGCCACAGCGAGGCGACGACGTGGCGGGCCGTCACGATGGCATAGGGCTCCAGCATGCCGGGCTCGATCCGGCCCGACGCGGCGAGCACCCGCACCAGCGTCTCCTGGACGAGGTCGTCGGCGGTGGCCCTGTCGGGCACCCGGGCGGCGACGATGCGCCGCACCATGGGGGCCAGCGCCGCCAGGTCGGCGTGCGGTCCATCCGTGACCACCGGAGCGGCCGACTCCGCAGCCTCCACGGACGGACCGTACGCCCGCGGCGCGCGATCCACCTGCCGGTTCCTCGCGACGTCCCAGCTCACGTCCGACCGGAGCGTCAGCCGTCGGCCGGGAAGAGTGCCCTGAGACCGAACCGCGTCGGCGGCTCGAACGGCTTCCAGTCGTGCCGCGGCTGGGCGAGGCGGTCGGCCACCACCCAGAGGACGGCGGGGTCGTGCCCCATGCCCAGGTGGCTGGCGTGGACGGCGACGTTCTCGCTGCGCGGACCGGGCTCCTGCCGGCAGGCCCGCCAGTCGACGACGCCGTCCCACCGCGAGTAGACGGCGGTGCTCGGCACCGGCAGCGGCCGGGCGAGCGAGCCTCGCGGCCCGGAGATGCGGGCGCTCGGGCGGCGGGGGGCCAGCCGCTGGTACGCGCGGGCTCCCGCGCTGCCGTCCAGCGGCCGTTCGACCAGGGCGAACGGCGAACCGAGCGAGATGACCTGCCGCACCTGGCGCGGCGCCTTGCGGGCGAGGCGGCGGGCGTAGATGCCGCCGAGGCTCCACCCCACGATGCTCACCGCCGTCCCGTGCTCGCGGGCCAGCCGGTCGACGAGCATCGGCAGCTCGCCCATTACCTCCTGCGTCGGCCCACGGTTGCGGCCCAGCGCCCAGCCGACGACCGGGTAGTCGAGGCGGCCGAGCCACGCGCGCAGCACGCGGGTGGAGAGGTCCGAGGCCATCAGCCCGGGCAGGACCAGGACGGGGTGCGGCTCGCCGCGCGGCGCCCAGCGCAGCAGGGGCAGCAGGGCGGCCATGCTCCCCGCTGTCGCCAGGGTCCGCGCCGGCTCGGTCGCGGCGAGGAGAGCCCGACGCCGGGGCGAGGTCGGCCGGGGGATCGCGGTCATCGCGCTCAGTCGAGGCTCGGCGGGAGGAGCCGCGGCGCGAAGACCTCGTCGATCGGACGCGGCCCCACGTACTGCCGGCAGGTGCACGGCACCCACGTGTGCCCGGCCCACCGGCCCCGCTTGTCGTAGGCGTCCCGGCGCAGCTCGGCGTAGCAGGTGGACGTCTCCCGGTCGTGCTGGCTCAGCGCGTGGCCGCACCCGCACAGCGGTGTCACCGGCGGGGGAGGAGCCGGCCGGCGGCGGTTGAGCCGGCCGGCCACGAATCCGACCGCCAGCAGGACGCCGCCCACCAGCAGGCTGATCGGTTCCATGCGCGTTCTCCTGATGCTCGTCCGAGGCCCCTCGACGGTAGCGCCGAGGGGCCTTGGACGGGCAGGTCAGTCGCTCTGCTTGCCGCGGCCGCTGACGGCGTCGCGGAGGTGGTCGAGCAGGCTCGCGACCGGACCGACCGCCATGCGCACACCCGCCTCGTTGGGTGTCATCGGGTGGGCCCGGGTCGGGGCGATCTTCTTGACCGACTCCACCTTCTCGGCCATCTCGACCAGCTCCTCGTGGCTGAAGGAGGCGCGGAGCTCGGCGAACATACGGCCCTCCTCCTCCTGCACGTGGTGCCGGATCTCCCGGATCAGCTCCGCGACCGCCCCGTCGAACTCCGGATCCTCCGGGTCCATCCGCTCGAGCCGCTTCATCGTCTCCTCGGCCTCGGCGTGCTCCTCCTTCGCGTGGTCGGCCTCCTCCTTGTCGACCTGCTTCTCCACGCGGGGGTAGACCTGCGTCTCCTCGGCGACGGAGTGCTTCACCAGCCCGATCGTCACCTCGTCGACGAGCTCGCGCTTGCGCCTGAGGTCGTCGGGGGATGATCGGCCGGAGAGCTGCTCCAGCTCGCGGAAGATGCGGTCGAACTCGCGGTGGTCGGCGGACAGGAGGTCGACGACGTCGCGCTGGGTGTCGGTCACGGCGACTCCTCGGATCGCTCAGGGCTCGCGGCGTCCGGGCGCGCTGTTCGGCCCCCGCCGCGGCGGTGCCCTTCCCGGACCGGGAGGGGGCCACACGTGCGGTCCGGATTCGTCCGGATTCGCCCGATCGTGGTTGGCAGAATGTGATGCGGGATACTGGGATTCCGTGGACAGCTATGCCGTGGGGTTCGCCCGACCCGACCGCTGGTCACGGGGACGGCCGGCAGAGCACGCCTGCCCCTGGCACGCGGTCGAGGCGCACCGTCCGCCGGCAGAACTCGACGGAGAGGTGGAGCTCGCCGTCTGCGGGGCCATCGTGCAGATCTGGGGGAGCCAGAAGTGGGAGCGGATCGGCACCGGCCGGACCGCCTGCCCGCAGTGCCAGGAGATCACCGCGGTGGTTCAGCCGCTGACGTCGGCCCGCTGACCGTCGGACTCAGCGGGTGGGCCTGCGCCCGCTGATCGCCGACAGGCCGGTGATCTCGCGTCCGACGATCAGCGCCTGCACCGAGTCGGTGCCCTCGAAGGTGAAGATCGCCTCCATGTCGGCGTGGTGCCGGGCCACGTGGTGGTCGAGCAGGATGCCGTCGCCGCCGAGGATGTCGCGGGCGTCGGCCACGATCGCCCGGGCCTTCGCCGCGTGGTTCATCTTCGCCAGCGAGGCCATCGCCGCGGTCATGCGGCCCGCGTCTGCGAGTTTCGACAGCCGCCAGCACATGAGCTGCATCGAGGTGATCTCGGCGAGCATCCGGGCGAGCTTGTCCTGCACCAGCTGGTAGCCCGCGATCGGCTGGCCGAACTGCTCGCGGCGCAGCGCATGGGCGAGCGCCAGCTCGTAGGACGCCGTTGCCAGGCCGAGCGCCCGCCACGCGACGGTGTACCGGGTGCGGTCGAGCACCTTCGAGACGTCCTTGAACGAGTGGCACTCGGCCAGCTTGTTCTCCGCCGGCACCCGGACGTCGGTCAGCGTGATCTCGGCCTGCCACACCGCCCGCAGCGCCGTCTTGCCGGTCATGACCGTCGCCTCGTAGCCGGGGGTGCCCTTCTCGACGACGTATCCGCCGACCGCGCCGTCCTCGCCCCGGGCCCAGATGATCACGTAGTCGGCGATCGACCCGTTGCCGATCCACTTCTTCCGGCCGTTCAGCATGAAGGAGTCGCCGTCCCGGCGCGCGGACGTCTCGAGCCCGACGGCGTCGGAGCCGTGCTGCGGCTCGGTGAGACCGAAGGCGCCGATCTTCTCCAGGCGCGCCATCTGCGGCAGCCATCGCTCCCGCTGCTCCTCGCTGCCGAGCATCGCGATCGACTGCATCGCCAGGAAGCTGTGCACCCCGTAGAAGGTGCCGATGCTGCCGTCGGCCCGGGCCCACTCCGCCGCGACCAGGCCGGCGGCCACGGCGCTCATGCCGGGCGAGCCGTAGCCCTCGACGGTGCCGCCCGAGATGCCGAGCCCCGCGATCTTCGGCACCAGGTCGAAAGGGAACTCCGCCCGCTCCCAGTAGCCGTTGATGTGCGGGGTGACCTCCGCCGCGCAGAAGGCCCGCACCCGGTCGCGGATCTCGATCTCCTCGGGCTCCAGGAGTTCCTCGAGGGCGTAGAAGTCGGTGCTCGGCTCGCTCACGGCCCGGACGCTAACGGCAGGCACGGCCCGGCGCTCGGGGTCCTGCCCCGCTCACGGGGGGACGGCGGATCTTGTGGTGGAGATCCGGTAGGAGCACGCTTCTCCCATGGCGGAGCGCGCTGACAGCGCGCCGACCGACGCTGCCGGCCGGCCGCTGGTGCTCGTCGACGTCCGGCCGTCCGCCTGCGGCTACCAGGCATTGCTCTGGGCCCTGCGGGAGGCCGAGCGGCGCGACGCCGTCCTCCTGGCCCTGACCGTCTGGCCGGGTGATCCGTCGCAGGCCGACGACGGGCTGGCCGAGATGGAGGAGGCGATGCTCGCCATGGTCGGGCGCGCCGTCGAGGAGACCGGCGTGCACGGCCGGACCCGCGTCGCCGCGGTGACCCACCCCGTGACGGCCGCCGACGTCGCCGCACGGACGGGTGCGGAGCTGCTGGTGGTGGGTGCCGAGGACGCGGCGTCATGAGCGGGCCGGAGACGTTCGCCGAGGTCACCGCCGAGGCGGCCGGGCCCCGGGTGGTGGTCGGGATCGACTTCTCGGCGGGAGCCCGGGCCGCCCTGCTGTTCGGTCTGGAGGACGGGCGGCGGCGCGGGGTGCCGGTGGAGGCGGTGACCGCGTACCGCCCGCCCGAGTACTGGATGGACTTCTACGCGGTCGGCACCTACCAGCCCGACGTCGTCCGCGCGTCCGCGCTCACCCGGCTGCGGGCGTTCGTGGCGGAGACGCTCCCGGACGGGCCGCAGCCGGCACCCGAGGTGCGCGTGCGCGCGGCCATGGGCGCGGCCGCCGACGTGCTGGTCGACGCCTCGCACGGCGCGGAGCTGCTGGTCGTCGGCAGCCGGGGGCACGGCGGGTTCGCGAGCATGCTGCTCGGCTCGGTGAGCATGCAGTGCGCGCTGCACGCCTCGTGCCCGGTGACCGTCGTCCACTCGCCCGAGGCGCACCACGAGCGACTGCACCTGCGGCTCGGGCGGCACCCGAAGAGCGTGGACGAGACGACGGCGGTCGTCTGACGCCTGCGCGGTGGGGGCGGGCGGTAGCTTGCGCTGTCCCTCCGGCCGTCGTCGTGGGAGTTCGCGTGCCGTTCCTGCTCGCCCGCATGTCGCGGTTCCTCCGGCTGCGGCTGCGCGGGTGGCGGCTGCCGCTGGTGGTCGCGGCGTTCGTCTTCCTCACCAGCTGGCTGGCGATGGCGCTGGCCGAGCCGGCGGACAGCGGGATCGCCGCTCCGGACACCTACTGGTGGTACTTCGTCGTCACCTCCGCGACCGTCGGCTACGGCGACTTCTTCCCGGTCTCCACCGCGGGTCGGCTCGTCGGCCTCTACGTCATCGTCGGCGGCATCGTCACGCTGACCCTGTTGTTCACGCAGCTGGCCGGCGCGCTGCAGTCGGTGCGTGGCCGCCGCCTGAGAGGTGTGATCTCCCTGGACCTGTCCGACCACGTCGTCCTGCTCGGCTACCACCCGGGCCGCACCGAGCGGATCGTCGCCGAGCTGACCGCCGAGGGGCGCGCCCAGGTCGCCCTCTGCGCGTGGGACGACGTCGCCGAGCACCCCCTGCCCCACCGGCCCGACGTGCACTTCGTGCGCGGCGACCTCGCCCACGAGGACGTGATGACCCGTGCCGGCGTCCAGCGAGCTCGGACGGCGGTGATCGACGGCCGCGACGACAACGAGACCCTGGCGATCGCCCTCGCCGTCGACCACGCGAACCCGGCGATCCACCTCGTCGCCGCCGTGCGCGACCTGGGGCGCCGCGACAGCCTGCGCTACGTCAACGAGGGCGTCCAGGTCGTGCAGTGGCACATGCCGTTCCTGCTCAGCGAGGAGGCCGGCGACCCCGGGATCACCCAGATCTACAACGACCTCATGAGCAGCGGCGGCCACGGGAACACGTATTCGCTGCCGGTGCCCCCGGGTTTCCCGCACGCGACGTTCGGTGACTGCCAGACCTTCTTCGGCCGCAGCTTCGGTGCGACCGTCCTGGCCGTGCGCGACGGCGCCGGGCTGCGCGTGAGCCCGCCCTGGGAGACGCCGGTGCCGCCGGGCACCACGCTCTACTACGTCGCGGGGGAGCGGATCGACGCGACGCGGCTCCCCGCCGCGCGGTGAGTCAGAGCAACCCGAGGAGCGCCAGCACCCCGAACGCCGCGCCGACGAGCAGGAGCACGACGAGCACGACCGTCGTCAGCACCGGGACGACGATCCAGCGCCGCTTGAACCGCCGTCGCCGGCGGGGTGCCGGCTCCGCGCGCGCCGGGGGCGCGGCCGGCCCGCGGCGCCCCGTCTCCTTGCGCTCCCGCCGCTTGCCGGCCAGGTCCCGAGCCACGGATCCGAGCAGTGCCTTCGACGCCGAGGCGAGGGCGCGCAGGTCGTCGACGTCGAGCCGTTCGACGGCGCCGCCGGGCACCGGTCCGGGCCTGGGTGGCGGGGCGGTGGCCGGAGGCGGGGGAGCGGTCGGCGGGGGAGCGGTCGGCGGGGCTGCGGTCGGCGGGGCTGCGGTCGGCGGGGCTGCGGGCACCTCACCCCGGAGCACGGCCTGCAGTTGCGCGCGGGCCTGGGCCACGGTGGTCCGCCGCGCCGGGTCCTTGGTGAGCAGCCCGTGCAGCACGGGTTCCAGCGGCCCGGCCCGCAGCATGGCGGCCGGGTGCTCCGACACCACGGCCATCAGCGTGGCCATCGCCTCGCCCCGGTCGAATGCGGGCCGCCCCTCGACGGCCGTGTAGAGCGTGGCGCCCAGGGACCACAGGTCGACCGGCGGCTTGGGCTCGTCGCCGTACGCGCGCTCCGGAGCCATGTAGGACGGCGAGCCGATCAGGGCTCCGTGCGTGGTCAGGCTGCTGTCGCCGGTCGTCGTGGCGATGCCGAAGTCGGTCAGGCACGCCCCGCCGTCCCGCTCGACCAGCACGTTGGCCGGCTTGACGTCGCGGTGCACGATGCCGGCAGCGTGGGCGGCGTCGAGGGCCTCCAGCACGTCCAGCCCGATGTGGGCGACAGCCATGGGCGGCAGCGGCCCCTGCTCCTCGACGATCTCCTGGAGGCTGCGGGCGGAGACGTGCTCCATCACCAGCCAGGGCTTCCCGTCCTCCTCCACGACGTCGTAGACCGTCGTCACGTGCGGGTGGTCGAGGCGGGCCGCGGCGCGGGCCTCGCGCATCGTCCGCTCGCGCAGGATCCGGCGCTCGTCGTCGCTCAGGTGGACCGAGAAGGTGATCTCCTTCAGCGCGACCTGGCGCTCCAGTACGCGGTCGGTCGCTCGCCAGACCGTGCCCATGCCGCCGCGCCCCAGCACCTCGCCCAGGGCGTAGCGGCCGGCGACGAGCCGGGTCTGCGGACCGGAGTCGGCGCTCACGGGCCGTCGTTACCCAGGTGCGTCGTCACGACCCGTCGGGCCGGTCGGGAGACTCCTCCGCGCTCTGCGCCTCGAGATCGGCGGCCAGCTCGGGGTCGGCCTGCTCGAGCGCGATGTCGCGAGGCTGGGGAACCTCGGGGTCGGGTGCCGTCATGCATCAAGCCTGCCCCAGCGGGGCGCGAGGCGCCCGCCCAGAGCTGTGACCGGATCCATCGCGGGCAACCGGAATGCATCCGGTCGTGCTGGGCATGGGGCGGTGGTGACTCCGCCGCCCGTCGAGACCCCACGCCGCCCGGTGCCGGTGCGCACGATCCTGGCCACCATCGGCCTGGTCCTCGCCACGGCGCTGCTGCTCTACATCGTCGTCGAGACCCGGCGGGTGCTCACCTGGATCGTCGTCGGCGCCTTCTTCGCCGTGGCCCTGTACCCGGTCGTCGGCTGGGTCCAGCGGCGGCTCCTCGGGGGGAGACGGCGAGCGCTGGCAACGTTCCTCGTCTTCCTCCTCGTCTTCGTGGTGCTCGCCGCGCTCATCACGGCCTTCGCCGTCCCCCTGGCCCGGGAGGGCACCCGCTTCGCCGGGCAGCTGCCCGATCTCATCGACGAGGCGCGAGCCGGTCGCGGACCTGTCGGCAACCTGCTCGAGCGCACCCACGCCCTGCAGTACGTGCAGGACAACCAGGACCGGATCAAGGAGTTCGCGACCGGACTGACCACACCGGCGGCCGGAGTGCTCTCCGGTGTCGCCACCGGGATCGCCGGCACGGTCACCGTCTTCGTGCTGGCCTACCTGATGGTCCTGGAGGGACCGAAGGTGGTCGACGGCTCCGTCAACGTCTTCCCCCCGACGACGGCGCAGCGGATCCGGCGGGTGGGCGGTGACTGCGCCAAGTCGGTCACCGGCTACATCTCCGGGAACCTGCTGATCAGCGTGATCTGCGGGACGCTGACCTACGTCGTGCTGCTCGTCGCGGGGGTTCCGTTCGCCGGGCTGATCGCGCTGTTCGTCGGCCTCGCCGACCTGATCCCCCTCGTGGGCGCCACCCTGGGCGGTGCGGTCGCGGTGATCGCCGGGTTCATCCACTCGGTGCCGGCCGGCATCGCGGTGCTGGTCTTCTTCGTCCTGTACCAGCAGCTGGAGAACCACCTGCTGCAGCCGCTGGTCTTCGCGCGGACGGTCAAGCTGAACCCGCTCACGGTGATCGTCGCGATCCTCATCGGGGTGGAACTGCTGGGCATCCTCGGGGCGCTGCTCGCCATCCCGGTGGCCAGCATGATCCAGGTGATCGCGCGCGACGTCTGGGACCACCGCCGCGGCCGTCCGAAGGACGAGCCCACGGTCGGCGTGGACCAGGAGCCGGCCCTCGGCACGTCGTAGGCAGGATCCCCTCCTCCACCCGCGCCTCGCGGGCGGTACGAGGCGGCGGTCCGGGCCGGTTCACGGGCTGGTCGACCGCTACCGATTGCCGACCGGCGTCCACGAACTTCCCGGCGGGCGCGGAGGCACGCGCGAGAGCGGAGCGTTCGGCTCCTACGAGTCGTCGGGGGGCCGTGGAGTTCTCAGCGTCCCCGCCGGACGCGGAGGTAGCGATGCCGGGCGGTCGCCGTTCCGAGGGTGAGCGGCACGAACACGACGGCGGAGAGCCCGAACAGCAGCCCGTAGAGGTCGTTGGCGGCCAGCAGCCCGCCGAGCCATGCGCCGGTCGAGCCGCCCAGGAACAGGCACGCGGCCAACAACGGCACCACCTGGGCCCGGGCCTGCGGGGCTACCGAGGTGGCCCAGGTCTGCAGGGTCGAGTGCATGAAGGCCCAGGCCGCGCCGAGCAGCACGCAGGCCACCACCCCGGTGAGGAAGCTGCGCTGCAGGGCCAGCACCGCGAAACCCAGCACGCCGGCGGTCCCGCCCACCAGCAGCAGGGTCGGCGTCCGCAGCCGTGCCGACAGCGGGCGGACGACGCGGCTGAAGAGGAGGACGGCGATCCCGTAGACGGCGACGACCGTGCCGGCCAGCCCCGCACCGGCGCCGGTGGCCTCCTGGATGCCGGGGGCGACGAAGGTGAACGTGCCGGTGAGCGCGGCGCCCTCGACGAAGGCGAACAGCAGCACCAGCAGCACCCAGCGGTCCGCCGTCGCGCGGCCGAGGGCGCGCAGCGGGTGGCCCTCGATCGGTGCCGCCGGGGGCTCGGGCACCCGCCGGAGGTACAGCGTGAGCCCGGCGGCGGCCGCGGCGGTGACGGCGAACATCACCCGCCAGGTCAGCAGTTGCGCGGTCCATCCCGCGGCGACCGTGGCCGCGGCCATGCCCACCGCCACGCCGGCCATGAGGTCGGTGACCGGCTGCTGGCGTTCCTCGACGGGCACGGTCGCCCCCACGTAGACGAGGGTCGCCGGGATGGCACCGCCGAAGAAGCCACCGGCCATGCACCGCAGCAGGGCGAACACCACGAGGTTCGGGGACAGCGCCGACAGCAGGCCGGCCGCGGCGGCGCCTCCGAGGGCCAGCCGCAGCGTCCGGACCGTGCCCAGCCGCGCCGACACCAGGCCCCAGACCGGCTGCCCCAGGCCGTAGGTGAAGTAGTAGAGGCTGGCGGCCACGGCCATCTCGGCGACCGAGACATCGAGGTCGGCCGCGATGACCAGCAGCATGGGGGCGATCGCCGAGCGGTCCAGGGAGCTGACCAGGTTGACCCCCTGCAGCGCCCGCAGGTGCCCGCGGGGGAGGTGCGTCGGTGCTGCCGACGACCCGGCGGCCGTCACGTGCCGGCCGGCGGTACGAGCAGGCCACCGTCGGAGGTTCCGCCGGTCGACGTCGTCCTGCTCGACCGGCCGGACCGGCCGGCCCTCGCTGCGGGGGAGTCGTCGATCGGGTCGACGGCGGCGGCGATCGACAACGGGCTGTACGCCGCGACCGGCCTGCGGGTGCGGACCCTGTCCCTCACCGCGGCCAACGTCGTCGCGGCGATCGAGTAGCGAGCCGTTCGATCACTGGGGGAGGGGCGTCTGCTCTGCTGCGGTTCCCCCGGGGTCGGTCTCCGGGGCACACGGCTCCGTCGCGGGATCGGCGGACGCGTCCTCACCCGTGGCCGGTTCGCCGGTGGTGGCTCCGGTCGCCCCGCCGTCGGGACCGGGCTGCGTCGAGGGGTCCGTCGCGGCGGGCTCTGTCGGCGTGCACGCCGGTTCCTCCTCGCACGTGGTCGGCTCGTCCGCGGGTTCGACCCCGGTCACGGGATCGGTGGGCGTTGCGGGAACGGCGGATCCGTCATCGACCGGAGGATCGGCCGGCTCGCATGCCGGCGGTGCCGGGTCGCTCGGCGGCGTGGTGGGCGTGGTGGTGGGCGTGGTGGTGGGCGTGGTGGTGGGCGTGGTGGTGGGCGTGGTGGTGGGCGTGGTGGCCGGCTGGGGAACCGCCGGGTCGGGCACGGG